>Ga0256826_1002568_pt1 | contig 11003 bp, 11 predicted proteins | sample CV79metaG_FD_185975 | JGI IMG/M metagenome (GOLD analysis project Ga0256826, IMG submission 185975) | Hydrothermal vent microbial communities from East Pacific Rise, Pacific Ocean - CV79 | ecosystem: Environmental > Aquatic > Marine > Hydrothermal vents | place: Pacific Ocean: East Pacific Rise... | reverse complement strand
GTTGAATAGGTATAAACCAAAATCAAACTTGCCACTGCCTAACTCTATCTCGAAACGGTAGTTGTGAAAACTGTTTTGTTTTTCATAAAAGCTGTAGTATAAGCATGAAGATTGAGCGAAACACCCCTCACATTTGTAACTTGGGTTGATACAAGTTACTTTTTTAAGAGCGTAACCCATTGCTCCTCGTATCATTGAACCTATAAAATAAGAGGGTTTGTGGTTGGTGTTGATTTTTACTTGGATGTGGTGGTAATTCATAATCTTCCCTTTTCTGCAATAATTCTAACTAAATTTTTCTCATGGTTAGAGAGAATCTACCTAAATCATCACACTCACTAAGCTCTATAAGATGTTTTAACCATGTAGACTTATCTTTTAATTGCTCTTCTACCCCTACTCTATCTTTGTAAATCTCTCCATGTAGAGCAATTAATTCTATAACCTCATCTGCCTCTTTTTTAGTTAATATATCTCTTGTTATTAAATCAGCCACCAAAGGTTTTGCCATTTGGGCTGAAAGCTCTTCGTGACCCCTGAAATTAATATAGTTGTTTTGTGGGTTAATTTTACGTGATTGTGGTTTGCCTATATCGTGAAGCAGAGCAGAAACCTGCACAACATTATCATAACCTTTGAGTTGGGCTACTTTACACACCATCATGGTATGAGACCAACAATCGCCTTCGACATGATAAGGATTGGTATCGGAATTGTCAAAATTATGATGAGACTCTAAAAGAGCCTGTTTTAAATGGGGGTAGTTGGTTTGAAACCAATGAAGTAGTTGAATCACTGTTATAACCTCTTTTTTGAGTGATTATAACAGAAGGATTAGACAATAGGTGTCTTTTAAATAAGTGTTTTAAAAAATCTTATGCATGTTGCTGTCGGGAAGAGAAAATACCGACCTACACAGCTACATCACTTTTAAAATGTATACGTCATCCCCAAAGTAAGAGCTTGTTGAGAGTGTTTTACTTCAGCTGTTGAACCACCTGCGGCTGCTTGGGCTGCTCCACCTGCTGCTTGCTGTTGAGTAAATCCTTGCTGTATTGCTCCTTGGTATGCCATTCCATACGTCATGGCTGTTGTATCAAATGTTTCTGTAACCTCTGGGCTGTACACCAAGGCAAAGCTTAACGAGAGTGTATCCGAAACAGAGTAGTCTCCACCTACGGTAAAGTGGTCTTCTACTACAGCTGGGAAACCTGTTAAATTAAAGTAGTTTATCGCTGCATTATCATAATTTGCAGGGCTTGTAGCTGCTCCATCTAACTCATTAATAGCAGATTTACCATGGTTATACCCTGCTCTAAATGCCCATGTTGGAGTTTCGTATTGGTAACCTAGAGCAACAATAGTCTGGTCACTCCAACCAAAATCTTTATAACCTGAAACATCTGACCACTCTACTCTTTTTAAATCCATAGCAAAGACATTGTTGCCCATCTTATATGCTGCACCAATACCCATCTCTGCTGGCTGGTCTAAACTGTCTCCTGATGTTACAGAACGCACACCAAAATCTCCCATTGCTTTAGAGATATTGTCTTTGTAGTTTGCTTCAATTTTAGATTGATACAACGCACCCAAGGTTAAATTACCCATATCGTACGCTGCACCCACATTCACACCAAACCCTGTACTTGAAGATTTAGGATTTTTAGATGCACCTTGTGGAGTCTGATAATTAATCTCTAGAGTAGCGTACTGAAGCACTGGCTCTACAGCTAAGGTTAAATCTCCAGTAGTATAAGCCACAGGAATTCCAATTTTTGCTACTTGCAACTCTGTTTGCATACCAAATGCACCTGACGGTTTATTTTTTTGGTCAACACCCATACCTGCTGTTCCACCAACACCAATACCCCATACAATATGCTCATTATTACGGTGTGCATACGCAAATTCAGGTAAAAAAGAACGATCTGCATCAGAAGTAGAAGAAGTTGGAGCAGGCATTCTAGGGTCTGCTTTACTTCCTGCATCAGATTTAAAACTTACATCAGGCATAAACATTGTAACAGCCCCTACAAATTCACTATCTTTAACATCTTTAAGCATCGCAGGGTTAGAATAGACCGACTCTGCTCCATGAGACACAGCTATACCAACACCACCCATACCTGTTGCTTTAACACCGTGACCCATCATAAGGTCTCCATTGGTTGCAAAAAGTGCGACAGAAGCTATTGTTGAAAGTACTATAATCTTTTTCATAAAATTCCTTTGAAAATCGTAATATAAATAATTATACATAAGATTTATTAATAAATCAAGTATTTTAAAAATTATAGTATTGAATAAAAAAAATATCTATAAATAGATAAAAAAACATAATATTATTTTATAGTTATTATTTTAAATTATGATTTTTCCCTACTTTTAACTAAATATGTTAGAATATCTCTATTAAATTATAAAGAGTTGAATATGATTATTATTCCTGCACGTATAGGTTCAAGTAGATTTCCAAACAAAGTTTTAGCAGATATTATGGGAATTCCCATGGTTATTCGTACTGCACAAGCAGTAAATACTATTGATAGAGTTGCTATTGCTACTGATTCTCAAGAGGTTATAGAGATTGCTAACTCCTATGGAATAGAAGCTATTTTAACCTCAACAGAACATAACTCTGGAACAGATAGAATTTATGAAGCATCCCAAAAGTTAAATTTGGATGAGAATGAAGTAATTATTAATGTTCAAGGAGATGAACCTTTTATAGAGGTAGAAGTAGTTCAAGCTGTTTTTGATTTGACAAAGAGCAATATAGAAAACCCTAATATCATAATGAACTCTTGTTACAAACAGATAAACAATCCAGAAGCAGATGACCCCAATATTGTAAAGCTCATAACAACAGATAACAATCATGCTCTCTATTTTTCACGAGCTAAAATTCCTTATCCTAGAGACCACCATTTTAATGAATATAAAGGACATCTTGGTATTTATGGTTTTACAAAGAAATCATTAGAGACTTTTTGTAAACTCTCTCCTGCACCGTTAGAAGATATTGAGAAACTCGAACAACTTCGTGCCTTGTATCATGGTTTTGATATTGCCATGACAGAGGTCGAGACCAAGAGCTTTGGAATTGATACTCCCGATGATTTAGAAAGAGCCTTAAAACAATTTACTCTTTAATATTAACTAAACATTAACCTTTGGTTTGCCAACCATTTATCTAGTTACTCTATAATACAAACATGAAAGAGATAGATTAAAGATTTTACTCCTTTATTTTTAATCTATTTTGTTGTTGTAGAGCTTATATGTAATAAATTTAACAATTTCAACCTATTCACACAATACCTCCTTTTAAATCTCTATAACAACTCTTTCAAAATAGATTTAATAAGGATAAATGTTACATGAAAAAACATATTTTTCTATCTGTACTAGCAAGTGTCTCTCTTCTTGCAGGAAACATAGAGTTTGAAAATGCTCCCACTAACCCAATCCACAAATTGCCCTCTACAAAAAATGAAATTTTCTCTTTTAATAGCATTTTAAAAAGTTCTATGTCTGCTGTTGTAAATATTTCAACATCAACCATTGTTCCAATACAAAACAGTCAAAATCGTCTTTTTAATGATCCATTTTTTCAAGAATTTTTTAACAACTATGGACAACAAAGACCACAAACACCTTCACAGAAAAAACAAGAACACTCTTTGGGTTCAGGGGTTATTGTCTCTAAAGATGGGTACATTGTAACCAACTATCATGTTGTTGAAGGTGCTGATGAGATTATTATAACCATGGATGGTTCAGACAAAGAGTATATTGCAAAACTTATTGGTACAGACAAAGGAAGTGATTTAGCCGTTATAAAAATTGAAGCTAAAAATTTAAAACCCATTACCTTTAGTCACGCCAAAGATATAAAGTTAGGCGATATTGTCTTTGCAATCGGAAACCCTTTTGGCGTAGGACAAACCGTAACCCAAGGAATTGTATCGGCACTGCACAAAGACCATGTAGGAATTAACCAATATGAGAACTTTATCCAAACCGATGCTTCAATCAACCCTGGAAATTCAGGAGGAGCTTTAATTGACTCTCGTGGAGCATTAATTGGTATTAATTCAGCCATACTTTCGCAATCAGGTGGAAACCATGGAATTGGGTTCTCTATTCCTATAGATATGGTACGCAATGTTGTTAAAAAACTTATTGAAGATGGAAAAGTAAGCCGTGGATTTATAGGGGTAAACATCTCAAAAGTTACAGAAGAGTTGCAAGGTCTCTATAGCCATAAGAACGGTGCAATTATTACCGATGTACAGTACAATTCTCCTGCTTCACAAGCCAAACTCCAACGAGGCGATTTAATCTATGCTGTCAATGGAAAGACAATCAAAGACCCTAGTGAACTGCAACTTACCATCACTGCCTTTAGTCCAAAGGAGAATATCTCTTTATCTATAGAACGAGATGGGAAAAATTTTGATAAAAAGCTCATTTTAATGGGTAAAGATTCCCAAGAGAAAATAATCTCTAAAAATCATGCAACACTAGAAGGTCTGTATCTTAGTGAGCTCACACCTCAAATCAGACAACAGTATAGAGTTCCTTCCAATATGGAAGGAGTACTTATCGAAGACATCGTGGCTCAAAGCCAAGCACAATTAAATGGATTTCGTCCAAAAGACATTATTATTCAAATCGAGAACTCTAATATTTCAACCATTTCAGACTTAAAAACAGCTTTTAAAAAATACCAAAACCAAAGTAAAAGAATCTATATTCATAGAAGTGGCTATATCATTCTGTTGGTTACCAAATAAAAAGGATTCTTATGAAAAAAACACTGCTCGCGTTGCTAACTCTTTTAGCATTTACGCTTAATCTTTCTGCTGAAGATATGAAGATGGTCGATACCGATGGAAAAAGCTACAAAGTTGTAGGAACAGATAATAATATAAAAATAGAAGGGATGGAAGGAAAAGTTATCTTTCTAGAGTTTTTTGGTCTAAACTGCCCTGGATGTAAAAGAATCATGCCAAATCTCATTAATGTACAAGAAAAATACAAAGATAAGCTCCAAGTTATGGCGATAGAGGTACAAAAAAACGATGTCAACCCTATAAATGCCTATAAACAAGAACATGAAATCAACTACATAACCTTATCAAACTACGATGTTGGTCGTGTTGTACGGTATGTTATGGAAAAAAGTGGATGGAAGGGTGCTATCCCATTTGTAGTTGCCATCGATTCAAAAGGTCAAGTCCAATTTGCCCAAGCAGGTGTAATATCTGAAGAAGATTTAGCAAAGTATGTTGAGGATTTTTCTAAGTAGAATCACTTTTTTATAGGTTCAGAATTGCTGAACCTATTTTTATCACTCTATCCTAAACATCTCTTTGTAAATCTCTTCTATATTTCGTTTCTCTTTATAATCTATTCTATCGCCTATTTCTACACTTACTACTTGATTTGCATGTTTATCATTTAGAGATGTTCCTAAAACCTCATCGGTATGGGTGCGTATAAAAATAGGTAAAATGGGTAGCCTATTTTTCAAAGCGATAATTCTAAACCCTTCTTTGAACTCTATGAGTGATTTTTCACTCTTGTTTCGTGTTCCTTCAGGAAAAATAAAAATAGAACTTCCCTCTTTGGTATGTGATTTTATATCTGAAAAAAAGCCTCCCATTTGGCTTTTTTCTCTATCCAACAATACAGCTCCTCCATTGCGTACAAATACTCCAAAGAAAGGAGAGTTATACAGCTCTTTTTTAGAAATCCACAAACCATAAATGCTTGTCTCTTTTAAAGCAAGTTCCACAATAAGAGGATCAATAACTCCTCGATGATTCGACATCAACAAAAATTGTCCATCAAGTGGTAATTTTTCTCTATTTTTTACGTCAACCGAAATTTTCAACTTTGCTAAAAGAGTTTCAGCATATTCAAGTCGAACACGTTTTTTCTCTAATGGTTGAGGAATGTTTTTAAGTTTAAGTCCAAATTTATTGGTTAAGAAGAGGGCATAAATTGCCAATTTTATTTTATTGAGGTTCATCTCTTGTTTCCTATATGATATTCTAAGTGAAAGTATATCAAAAATAGAGATGAAATAGAGTGAAAAAAATTTACCTAAACGGTCTATTTCCCACCAAGAATATCACATTGTCCTGTAATCTTACAAAGTGGACAAAAATTAATTAACCCTGCGATTAGGGGGATAGCTCCCAAATAGAACCATGGATTTGAACTGTAAACTCCATATCCTATTAAAGAAGCTCCTAATACGATTCTAAATGGTCTACATATGGCTCTAACTTTTTTTACATTCATAAATGTTTCCTTTGTGTTTTTATATAAGAGTAACTTATCACAATTATACTTTAACATCAGCCAAAGTTAATGCGAAAAGAACATCTACTCCATTTTTTTCTAAAAGCTGTTTGGCTTCATTCAGTGTTGTTCCTGTCGTTATAATATCATCCACTAGAATAACCTCTATATTTTTTAGTCCACTATAGTAAAACTCTCGTGGGTTCTCTAAACGAAACTGCAAAGATTTTCCTGCATATTTAATAGGGTTTCTTGCCATCAATTTTGCATGCAATACGTTTACATTTTTATGTCTCATGGCATGCGTTAAAAGAGCCACATGACTGTAAGCATTTTTAACATTTTCATCCACACCTAAAACGTATACTTTATCCCTATTATTGTGCATAAAGTTTTTGATAAATGGTTTAAAAGAGAGTTGAGCCAAAGCGTTATATATTTTAAAACCTTGTGTTGTATGTTTGGTCAAGAGTAAATCTTCGATATGTTGATAGTTAAAGAAACTATAAACATCTAAACCGTTTATAGTTCTTTTTGTAATTGTAGGTTTCAGTAGTTTATGTTGGCAAGAGGTACAAAACGTTAACCAACTTAATCTATGACAAGAGAGACATCGCATATTTTTTCTAATTTAGACTATAGAATATCTCGAAGTACAATAGCGTAATGCAGTACAATAAAATTCATAATAAAAATCCCCATCGAAGAGCCACGAGAGACGATAGTTTCTAATTTCGTTCGTTCTTTTCCATTGGTTCTAAACGCTATAATGGTATGAACAATCGTAATTAACGTCATAATAACGACCAAAAAGAGCTTTTCACGCAAAGCATCAATAACTTGACTGTGTGCATCAAAATTAAAGAGGACATGAATCAGGTTGTTCTCAAAAATCATCCAAATACCTGTCCCAATCAAAAGTATTAAAACCACAATCTCAAAAAAACCAAAAATAGGACCTATTCTAGGATAGACTAATTTTTGGTCTTCTTTATTTCGTAGTGAAATTCCTAAGACAAACATAAACATAGAACCACCAATCCATGAAATGGCTGCCACAAGATGTAAGTGTATACTCCAACCCACACAAACCCCCTTTAATTTTTAAATTTGGATATTATAGCTAAAGATTTAGGGCTTTGCTATTGAGGTTTGTCAAGAAATATTAATCCAATTTAAGCACAGCCATAAACGCTTCTTGTGGGACATTTACGCTTCCAATAGCCTTCATACGTTTTTTACCTGCTTTTTGTTTGTCTAAAAGCTTTCGTTTACGTGTAATATCTCCACCATAACATTTAGCTGTTACGTTTTTACCCGTAGATTTAACATTCGTTCGAGCAATAACATCGTTACCAATACTCGCTTGAATCGCTACTTCAAAAAGTTGTCTTGGAATAAGCTCTTTTAGGTTTTTAACAAATGATAAACCTTTGGTTCTAGCACTGGTTCGAGGAACAATAATTGAGAGTGCATCAACCACTTCTCCTGCCACTTTAATATCAAGTTTAACCAAATCTCCAGGTCTAAATCCAATAGGCTCATAGTCAAAACTTGCATACCCTTTGGTGGTACTTTTTAGTTTATCATAGAAATCCAAAACAATCTCGTTCATAGGAACATCATACTCCAACAATACACGTTCAGAGTTAATATAATCCATCTTAATCTGCATTCCACGTCTATCATTAAGTAGTTTAATAACGTTTCCAAGATAATCATTAGGCACTAAGATAGTCGCTTTAATATAGGGTTCAAAAATGGTATCAATCTTCATTGCTTCAGGTAAATCAAATGGGTTTTGAATGTCTACTCTTGTTCCATCATTTTTTAAAACTTCATAAACAACTGTTGGAGCAGAAGCGATAAGCTCAAGGTTAAACTCACGCTCTAAACGCTCTTTAATCACTTCCATGTGAAGCATTCCCAAGAAACCTGTTCTAAAACCAGAACCCAAAGCCAACGATGATTCAGGCTCAAAAGAAATAGAACTGTCATTGAGTTTTAACTTGTTAAGAGCATCTCTTAAATCTTCAAATTTATCAGTTTCGATTGGGTAGATTCCTGCAAATACAAATGGTTTAGCAGGTTCAAAACCATGAATAATATCTTCAGTTGGATTGATAGCATCGGTTATCGTATCTCCTACTTGAAGACCATCCACTGTTTTTAGACCTGTAACCACAATTCCAATTTCGCCTGTACCAATTCTACTGGTTTTAATCGGAGCAATAGGGTTAGGATACATCAAATCTAAAACGTGATACTCTTCTTTCGTACTCATAATTTTAATCTTTTGACCTTTTTCGATGTTGCCTTCATAAACACGAACCAACGCCAAAGCACCCAAATAGTTGTCGAACCAAGAGTCATAAATCAACGCCTTACAAGGAGCTTCTTCATCGCCAGTTGGAGCAGGAATTCTCTCTACAATCGCATCAATCAATTCAGGAACGCCCAACCCTGTTTTAGCAGAAACCAAAGAGTGTTCAGTACAGTCCAAACCAATCGCCTCTTCGACTTCCATCAATACTTTGTCAGGATCAGCTGCTGGTAAATCGATTTTGTTTACGACAGGAACTAACGTCAAGTCATTATCTAAAGCGATGTAAACGTTGGCAATGGTCTGAGCCTCAACACCTTGGGCAGCATCAATAATAAGTAACGCACCCTCAGAAGAAGCCAAAGAACGACTCACTTCATAAGAGAAATCAACGTGACCCGGAGTGTCAATGAGATTTAGGATATAGTGTTCGCCCTCTTTATTGATGTAGTCCAAACGAACCGATTGAGCTTTAATCGTAATACCACGCTCTTTTTCAATATCCATTGTGTCCATAACCTGTGCTGACATTTTACGATCAGAGACAGCATTACACTCTTGGATAATTCTATCTGCAAGCGTCGATTTACCATGGTCAATATGAGCAATAATAGAGAAGTTTCTAATATGTGACTGAGGTACGTTCTTTTCTGCCATTAGTTTGTCTCAAACAGTGAATTAACACTCTCATTATTATAAACTCTTCTAATGACTTCGCCTAACATCTTAGCTGTTGAAAGTACTTTAATTTTATCACAAGTGTTGTCTTTGATAGGAATCGTATTGGTAACCACCAACTCATCCAATTCGCCATTTTGAATACGATCAAATGCAGGACCTGATAAAACAGGGTGCGTACAACACGCCATAACCGATGTTGCCCCAAGTTTTTTAAGTGCTGCTGCTGCTTTTACCATTGTTCCTGCTGTATCAATCATATCATCAATCATAATGACATCTTTACCTTCAACATTACCAATAATATTCATAACCTCTGATTCATTGGCTTTTTCACGTCTTTTATCAACAATAACCATGTCTAAGCCCATTGTTTTTGCAAAATATCTAGCACGTGCCACTCCACCAATATCGGGGCTAGCAACCACTGGATTTTTAAGGTTTTTAGCTTTTACATAATCGTTAAAGAGTACTGCACCGTAGAGGTTATCTACAGGAATATCAAAGAACCCTTGAATCTGTGAAGCATGTAAATCAACCGTTACCACTCTCGTAATTCCTGCTGTCTCCATCAGATTTGCTACAAGTTTTGCTGTAATAGGAACTCTAGGTTCAGCTTTTCTATCTTGCCTTGCATACCCGTAATAAGGCACAACAGCCGTAATAGACCTTGCAGATGAACGTTTAAGTGCATCAACCATAATAAGTAATTCCATTAAGTTAAAGTTTGCTGGAGCTGAAGTTGGTTGAATAATAAACACGTCTTTACCACGTACACTCTCTTCAATTTTAACATTAATCTCATTGTCTGAGAACTTTGTAATTTTTGCCTTTGAGAGTGGTTGGTCAAGGTATTGTGATACCTCCTGAGCAAGTTCTTCATTGGCTGTACCAGAAAAAAGCATGTATCCTGTCATTTGTTTACCTTATAGTTAGTATATTTCTAGCGAATTTTACCCATATTTTCATAATAGCGTGATGATAGAATTCTAAGAGTTTTTAGATAGAATAAAATAGAAACAATATAAATAAATTATAAAATTTAAATCTTAATAAGGAACGTTATGTTTAATATAATTTTAGCATTGACAGCAGGTATTTTAATTGGTTGGAACTTCCACTCATTTTTTATTTCACTTAATCCTCCAAAAATATTAAGAGATGATTTTAATCTTTCATCCGAAGTAAGGACAATCCCTCTAAAACAGACCGTTATTAAAGAATCTAATCTTACTATTAAGAAAAATCCCGTACCTGTTACCTTTGATAGCCTACTCTATGAAAACCTATTTCTTGATGTTATGCGACTCTATTCAGATGCCAAGGAAGAAAAGAAAAGTATTTACAGGGAAACGCTTCATAGCTTTTTTGAAGATAAAATATACATGAATTCAAAGGAGGTAATCGTTCAACTTAATGAGTATCTAAAAGTAGAACCTAAAAATATTCAAACAAGTTTGCAACTGGTAGAAGCGTATAAAAATTTAAAAGAGTACGATAAATCTCTAACGGTACTTAAAAAATTGTTAGAGAATAGCAACTCAGCAATGGAACAAGAGATACTCAATAAAGAGATTATTAAAAACTCTAAAATCTATATAGACGAACTCAATAAAGCAGAAAATTTCCAACAGCTTATCGCCTTTTTAGAAGAGCAAATTGAGTATGGATTAAACACATCTTT
>Ga0256826_1002567_pt1 | contig 11006 bp, 5 predicted proteins | sample CV79metaG_FD_185975 | JGI IMG/M metagenome (GOLD analysis project Ga0256826, IMG submission 185975) | Hydrothermal vent microbial communities from East Pacific Rise, Pacific Ocean - CV79 | ecosystem: Environmental > Aquatic > Marine > Hydrothermal vents | place: Pacific Ocean: East Pacific Rise... | reverse complement strand
ATCAACTATTACATATAGGGGAAGTAAAAAGTAAGCTACTTGGCGTTTATGTTTGTAAACATACAAAAACAATAAGAGTAAAAAGAGCAGTAAGCCTGCCCCATCCACCATGATTGCTGCTGAATTAATTCCAGGTAGAAGTAAATAAAGCAGTAAGTTCCAAACCTTATCAGTCTCTTTTTTAAAGAGCTGTTTGGAAACATCATAATAGAAAAAAGCACCTACTGCATGCATCAAAATCATAGGTAGACGCAGGGCTAAGTCATTTTGACCAAAAATAGTCGTGGAAAAGTTTATTATGTAATGTAAAAGATTTGTTTTGTTAAAAAAGATATCTGCTTCATAATAAGAGATAGAAAGTTGTGAAGTAAATAGCAACAAGGTAAGCGTATGTGCAACTACTAAAGCAGAGACAATGTACGCATTACGTGACACGTGTTTAAAGCTTTAAGAAGTTATCGATCATCTCGTGACCGTGTTCACTCATAATAGACTCAGGATGAAACTGAACACCATAAATCTGTTCACCTTCAATTTCAAGAGCCATAATTTCATCATCATCTGCACTTACTGCAGTTACTAAGATACATTCAGGAACACTCTCTTTCTCAACCACTAAAGAGTGGTAACGTGTTTCTGTGAAGGTCTCAGGAAGTTTGTTAAAGATGGCGGTTTCTTTAGTTTTAACTACCGTAGAAGTTTTTCCATGCATCATGTTTTTTGCACGAACTACATTAGCACCAAAGGCTTGGGCAATACTTTGATGTCCTAAACAGATACCAAAAATCGGTTTTTTTCCACGAAATCTTTCAATCACTTCAAGAGTCACACCGGCATCATCTGGAGTAGCTGGACCAGGCGAGAGAATAATCTTTTCAGGATTAAGTTGAACAATTTCGTCCACACTCATCTCATCATTTCTAATCACCTTAAGGTCGGCACCGAGTTCACGACAATACTGAACTATATTGTAAGTAAAACTATCATAATTATCTATCATTAAAATCATAAGATGATTATAGCTGATTAAATTTAATCTTTTTATTTTATGCTTAAGAATCTACCACATAATTATTGTAAATTAACATTTAAAAATAAAATAATATTAATTTCTACATATTTTCTTCTAAAACACGATATACTTTATTAATACAGTTATAACTATAGTTAATAAGGGTTGTTGAATGTTTCCAAAAAAATTTATACTTTTTCTTTCACTTGCCACTTTAGTTTCTGCTCAAAATATTAAAGAGTGCGTAGTCGATGTTTTAGAAACTAATCCTAAGGTTCAAGAACGCCTAAAAAACTATAATAGCATTGCCCAAGACATTGACATTGCCAAATCTGACTACTGGCCAAAGCTAGACCTTAACCTCGGTGTAGGGTATGAAAACACTGATCGGTACAAGCGACCTTCACCAACTGCTGATGAACGTAATACTGACTATACGGTTTACCAAAACTCCCTACGTTACACACAAAATCTTTTTAAGGGTTTTGAAACTTACCATAAAGTTCAAGAAGAAGAAGCTCGTGCGGGTGCTGCTGCTTACAGTTTTATTGAAACAGCTAATGACACTGCTTTTGAAATGGTCAATACTTATTTACAGATGATGCGCAATGTAGAACTACTCTCAACGGCACAAGAAAATGTTGACATTAATGAAAAGATTCTAGAAAAGGTTCAAAAGCTTTACAAGTCAGGGCTAACTACCCGTTCTGAGGTGAACAAGATAGAATCGTCTTTGTACCTTGCAAAATCAAACTATGTAGTTCAAGAGAACAATCTTCTTGACGCTCAGTACAATTTACAGCGCATCTTAGGTCGTAATATTTATGCTGATGAGATGCAACGTCCTGATTTAAACAATACTACCGTTCCTAGTAGCGTCGACGCTGCCGCGCAATTTGCTATGAAAAACAATCCTTCTCTTTTAGTCAGTAACTATAATATCGAACTTGCTCAAGCTACATGGAAAGAAAAACAGTCTAACTACTACCCACACATTGACATTGAAATTTCTCAGTCAATGAATAAAAACCTCTCTGCTATTGAAGGAAATGAAGATCGTTTTCGTGCCATGGCATTTTTAAGTTACAACTTCTTTAATGGTTTTTCTGACCAAGCACAAATTCAAAAGAATGTATCGAAAATTCACCAAGAAATTGCCACTAAGCATGACTTACGCCGTCAAGTCGTTCAAGGGCTTCAACTCTCTTATGCTTCGTACACCAAACTTGACGAGCAGATGGTTCAGCTTCAAAAATACAAAACGTATTCTTTAAAAACCTTAACCCTCTACGCAAAAGAGTATGACCTAGGAAGACGTTCACTTCTTGACCTACTCTCTTCTCAAAACGATTTCATCGGAGCAAAGGCTCAAATTATTAATACAGAGTATTCACTTCTGTTTGCAAAGTACCGAATTTTAGACGCCATGGGAATTATGGTTGCTTCTATTTTAGATGACACTGACCTTCTTTATTCCCAAGTAAACTTAGGCACACAAGAAGAACAGCCTCAAGATGAGCTTCCTGTTTATTTAGATGATGATAATGATGGCATTGTGGCAGAAAAAGATGTTTGTAGTAATACCTTAGAAAAAGCCCTTTATAGTTTGTATGGTTGTCAAGAAGATAAAAATGCAACAGGTAGTATCAAAACATTCCCTGCACTTGTCTTTGAGGATGAGTCTGATCTTGATGATGAGTCCGAAGATATTCTTACACAAATTCAACAAGAGTTAAAAAAGCTAAACCCTAAAACCTATGAAGTCACCCTTCTTGGAAACGTGGAGAGTAGTGACTTCGACAAGAACGAGGCCATACGCGTTTCTCAAAAGAGAGCCAACATCATTGAGCAAGCCTTAATTGATGTAGGTATTCCTCAAGAAAACATTAGTACAGTAGCTCAAGGAAGTGATGCACCTGTCTATTCTAACGAAAGTAGTGAGGGACAAGAGTTAAACAATCGTGTAAATGTAATTATAAAAATTAAAACAGCTAAATAGGACATACTATGTTTATTGAAAGTGCAGCTAATTTAAAAATGGATTCCTTAATGGAATCCTTAGTCTTATATACAAAACTTTATCATAAACCTTTTAGTGCAGAAGCACTTTCAGCTGGTCTCCCTATTGAACCAGGACAAGAGAGCCCTGAACTTTTTTCAATTAACAGTGCCAAAGGACTTTTTTCTAGAGCAGCTTCACGAGCAGGTCTAAAATCAAGCCTTATTAAACGTCCACTAGACCAAATTTCTCCACTTCAACTGCCTATTATTTTGCTTCTTTCAAATCAAGGTACGTGTATTTTAGAAGCCTTTAATGAAGACCGAACAGAGGCAAAAATCATTATGCCTTCGGATAATCCAATTGAGCAATGGGTAGATATGGACACTCTCCTTAATGAGCATCTTGGGTATTCGTTTTTAGTTAAAAATGCCTTTGAGTACACAGAAGAGACTTCAAGAACCCTGCACATTACCCAAAAGCATTGGTTTTGGAGTACAATAAAACTCTCTTTAGCTACCTATAAAGACGTGCTTATTGCTTCTTTACTCATTAACATTTTTGTTCTTGCCTCACCTCTGTTTACCATGAATGTATATGACCGAGTTATTCCTAACAATGCCATTGAAACGCTTTGGGTCTTTGCTATTGGCGTAGCTGTTATTTACATTTTAGATACCTTCTTAAAATTCACACGAACATTTCTCCTTGAAACTGCCGCTAAAAAAAGTGACATCATTATGTCATCAATTATCTTTGAAAAAGTCTTAGACTTAAAAATGGCTAACCATCCTGCTTCTGTTGGTTCTTTTGCTAGTAACTTAAAAGACTTTGACGCCATTCGTGGTTTTTTAACTAATGCAACTATGGCAGCTTTAATTGATCTTCCTTTTGCAGTAATTTTTTTAGCAGTAATTTACTATATTGGTGGAGCTATTGTTCTTGTTCCAATGACCACAATGGGGTTTATTTTACTCTACGCTTTTTTAGTCAAAGCCCCTTTACAAAAGAGTATTGAAAGTAGTCATGAGGCCAGTGCAAAAAAGAGTGGAATTTTAATTGAAACGCTTAACAACATTGAAACCCTTAAAACTTTAGGCTCTTTAGGAAAGGTTCAGTGGTTATGGGAAGAAGCAACAGGTGAAATTGCTTCTAAAAGTTTAAAGTCACGTATGCTCTCAGCATCTATTCCTACTATCACGCAACTACTTATTCAGTTAAATACCGTAATGATGATTGTTTTTGGTGTTTACCTTATTCAAGATTTTGAACTCTCTATGGGTGGACTTATTGCTATTGTTATTTTAACCTCAAGAACCTTAGCCCCAATGGGACAAGCAGCCGCCTTAATGACTAACTTTGAAGACACAAGAACCTCTTACAATACCCTAAATGAAATCATCTCTCAGCCCAGTGAACGTCCTCACGGAAAGAAGTTTGTTTCACGTCCGGACTTTAATGGAAAAATTGAGTTTAATGATGTCACTTTTACTTATCCTGGAAATGATGTTCCTGCCATTAAAAATGTCAGTTTTATTATTCATCCAGGTGAAAACGTCGCTGTTATTGGACGGATTGGTTCAGGTAAGAGTAGTATTGAAAAACTCATTTTAGGTCTGTATGAACCGGACTCTGGTTCTATCTTAATCGATGACATCGACATTAACCAAATTGACCCTGCTGATTTACGTAAGAACATTGCTTATGTTTCTCAAGACATTAATCTTTTTCGAGGCTCGGTACGCGAAAATATTCTTTACAGAGCTACGCATGCTAGTGATTCACAGATGATTCGTGCGGCACGTATTTCAGGGACAGAAGAGTTTATTAAACGTCATCCTAAGGGTTATGAAATGCCTATTGGTGAACGCGGACAAGGGCTTTCAGGAGGGCAACGTCAAAGTATTGGTATTGCACGTGCCTTTTTGTTTGACACCCCTATTTTACTTTTAGATGAACCCAGTAATTCAATGGACCAAATCTCTGAAGCGGCATTAATGGAAAACATTAAAGACAATGTTGACCGATGTACCAGTCTTATAGTGACACAAAAAATGTCCCTTCTTAAAATTGTAAACCGCGTCATTGTAATGCACCAAGGTACACTTCATCTTGATGGTGATAAAGAAACGGTGCTTAAACAACTAAAAGGAGGGATGTAATGGCAAATAAAAAGTATGAGTTTAAAGAGACTGATTATGAGTTTATGCAAAGCCTTAGTGCCGCTGTTCTTGAACGTACTCCCTCACGTATTTCTAAGGTTTTAACCATCTGGTTAATTACCATTGCTTTTCTTATCGTATGGGCATCGTTTGCACAAGTGGATGAAATTACACGTGGTAGTGGAGATGTTATTCCATCAGGAGAAAATCAAGTCATTCAAAACCTTGAAGGGGGAATTGTTGATGAGATTTTAGTAAATGAAGGAGATAAGGTAAGTGCCAATCAAGTCATCATTAAAATTACTAATGCTAAGTCCACCTCTTCTTTTGAGTCAAATGAGATTAAAATTTACGAACTTGAAGCCCGAAGTTTACGTCTTCGTGCGGAGTCTAAAAGTATTTCTTTTAAGATGCCTAAAATCAAAAATGCAACTTTTAAACAGTTTGTTCAACTTGAGTACGGGCTTTACCTCTCTAATATAACTGAACTTAGAGCCCAAGACTCAGTAATGATTCAGCAAATTGAACAGAAAAAACATGATCTTTACGAGATGCAAAAACGGGTTAAACACTTAAAAAATTCTCTTTCTTTAGTAAATCAGGAGGTTCAAATGACCGAACCTATGGTTAAAGAAGGGATTAAGTCACGTGTTGACTTTTTAAAACTCAAACGTGAATATAATGAAATCGAGCAAAAACTAGACTCAGCAATAGATTCAATGCCTTCTTTAACTTCTCAAATAAAAGAATACCGTCAAAAGAGAATTGAGCAAAAACTCTCATTTCAAAATGATGCTAAAAAAGAGCGTAATGAAATTCGTGCAGAGATTAAACGTATCCGTTCTGATAAAACAGCTTTAAGTGACCAAGTAAGTCGTACCGATGTTCGCTCACCTGTTGATGGCATCGTTCAAAAACTTTATGTCCATACTAAAGGAGGGGTTATTCGTCCAGGTGATGACATTGTCGAAATTGTACCCACCAATGATAAGCTTCTTTTAGCCGTTAAAATCAAACCTTCTGATATCGCTTTTCTTCATCCTGGAGCTGTGGCTATGGTGAAGTTTTCTGCTTATGACTTTGCTATTCATGGAGGGCTTAAAGGTAAAATTACCCGAATTAGCCCTGATACCATTACAGATGAAAAGGACAATACCTATTATCTAATTTATATTCATACCGATAAGTCTTATTTAGGCTCAGCTGAACATCCTTTAGAGATTATTCCAGGGATGATGGTTGATGTTGACATCGTTACAGGTAAAAAAACCATTATGCAGTACATCTTAAAACCTATTTTAAAATCAAAACAATACGTTTTTTCGGAGCGTTAGATGAGAATTGGACTCTTTAGTACTGACCTTAGTATTGTTGATGAGTGGAAAAATAGAATTCTTGGAGCAGAGACTTCTGTTGTAACAACAGTGGGTGAATTATCTCAAAAAGAGTTTGATATTATCATTGCTGACTTTGACACAGTTTCTAGTGAAATTAATACACTTTTTAATAAGGACGAAACACCACCAAGGCTTGTTGTTTTAGAAAAAGTCCCTGCCCATGCTACCGGAAAAATGCTTATTCAAAATGGTGCAATGGCGTATGGGAATACCCGTATGTTACGTATGCACTTAGAACAACTTCTTGAAGCTGTGAGTAAGGATAAAATTTGGGTTTACCCTGAACTTTTAAAGTCTATCATCAAACTTATTCATTCCCATGATGACTTAGATGAGACTCTAATGCAACGTCTTAGTCCTCAAGAAAAAGAGGTTTCAAAATGGGTACTTAAAGGCTTGAGTAATGACGCCATTGCCCATCGATTAGAAATCACTACTCGTACTGTAAAAGCCCACATCAGTTCTATTTTTTCTAAACTTCATGTTAATGACAGACTTAACCTCGTTCTTCTTTTAAAAGCCTAAACTCCATTTTCTAAGACACTGTACCTGAGTACAATATCTCTTTTTTTTCTTTTCTTATAAAATAGTCCCATTAAAGGGGTTTATTATGGCAACTATTATTGGACATATTACCAGCATTAACGGAAGTTTTATCGCACGCGCAGAAGATGGAAGTACTCGCGAACTTTTTGAAGGTGAGGCCATTAACCTCAATGAAAGTGTTGTCGGTAGTAGTGACAATAGTAAATCACAAAATACTGTCATTACCCTTGCAGATAATTCTAAAGTTATGGTTATGGGTTCAGTTACACAACTCTTTGATGCCAGTTTATTTCCTGAAGCTTTTAGTGAAGATGAAACAACTGCTGAACCTGAGAGCATTCAACAACTTCTTAAAGAGTATGACGATATTGACGAAATCAAAACTGAAGCAGGAGAAGAACTTCCAGAAGAAAGTGACGGGAGTGTTGGAACCTTTGCCCAAAACGACAACAACTTAGTTGATATTAGTGCAGGTCTAAAAGGAACTTCTTCTTATACCCTTGATCAAGGAAACCAATTTGAGAGAGAAGACGAACGTGAAGACTTAAATAATAGTGACCGAGACGGCTCTTCGTTTACTACAATAAGTACTAACTCTTCAAGCGAGTCAGCGCAAGGCTCTGAGCGAGGTGCCCCTACAAGTATTAATATTAACTACACCCCCACCGCCGTTGAAGACAGTGCTAGTTTAGGTGAAAATGCAAACTTAACCATCGACCTCGTTGCCAATGATACCGATGGAAATTCAGAAGATCACGCAGGTAGTTTTATCTTACAAGAAAGTTCGATTAACACCATTACAAACACCAGTATAAATACTCCCACTAGCCTTGAAAACCTTTCTGTTTCTATTGTAGACAACAAACTTCAAGTTAGCACAAACGATGCCTTTGATTTTTTAAATGATGGTGAACGCGCTACTGTTGTTGTAAATTACACCATGGCAGACACAAGAGGTGCCACTTCAAGTTCAAGTGCAACCATAACAGTTATAGGCAGTAATGATGCTCCTATTTTACACCTTGCTAATGAAGAAAGTGATGTAACAAGCCATTACAACAATTCTTTACCTTCTATCTCAATCACTGCAGATCAAGTTAATATTTCGGATGTAGATGATGCTTTCATGCAAAATGCTAGCATTACCCTAATCAACGCTAAAGAAGGCGATACTCTCTCTTTTGAGAACTTGCCTCAAGGTATCAGTGCTAGTACACAAACCCTTAATGGTGAAATTGTTGTCAGTCTGAGTGGGAATGCAAGTGCGAGTGATTATGCACAAGCCATTGAAGCCGTTCACTTTTCAAATACCACAACCAACCCAAGTGTTGAAACACGAAGCTTTGAAATCAATGTGAATGATGGAGGTCTTAACTCTAACCTTAGTACCGCAACCCTTACCATTTCAGACACCACTTCCGCTTTAGCCCCTACCATTGAAAATCTTCTTACAGACTCAGGTAGAGATGCAAACGATTTAATTACGAATGATGCAACTTCTACTTTAAGCGGTCACGGGCAAGCGGGAGAAACTCTGCATATTTATGATGAAAACGATACCCTACTTGGGCAAACAACTGTAAATGAAAATGGAGAATGGGAGCTTAGTGTTTCTACCTTAAGTGATGGTATTCATCAACTTTATGCCACCACTACTGATACTCACGGAAACACCTCTCCTGATTCAGCAAACTTCACTTATGAAGTCGATACACAAAATAACATTACACTAGAACCACTTCAAAGTAGTGAAGGTTCGGATGAAGCAACATTAAGTGGCTCAAGTGAGCCTTACACAGATATGATACTTTCCATTACAGATGAAAATGGAGTAACAAGGACCCTAGAAACCCAGTCTGATGAAAATGGAAACTTCAGTGTTACCTTTGATGTGGATGGCCTAAAAGAAGGCACGGTTACACTCAATGTCAGTTCAACGGACATTGCAGGAAACACAGTTACACAAGAAAGCAGTGATAGCTTAGATAACTTCGTCAATACCCTAGTGTTAAATCCACTCATCAGTGATGAACCTAATGATGAAGCAAGCGCGTCAGGGACAACAGAACCTTTTGCAAGCGTTGACGTTACTCTTACCGATGCTAATGGCACAACAACTACCCAACAAAGCACAGCCGATGAAAACGGTGATTTTGATGTCACCTTCAACACTCAAGGTTTTGCAGACGGAGCTGTAACCTTATCTGCAAGTTCAATCGATACGGCAGGAAATGAAAACAGTGGTTCTCAAAACGACACCTTAAACACTTTCCAAGACAGTCTAAGTATCAATGCATTAGTCAGTGATGAAGCTAATGATACTGCGAGTGTTACAGGAAATACGGAACCTGATGCAAGTATTACCTTAACCTTAACCGATAGTGAAGGAACAAGTACAGAAGTTACGGTTCAAGCAAATGAAGATGGTAATTATCTAGCTAGTTTTAATACAGAAGGTCTTTCTGATGGGAACTATACGGTTAATGCCTCTTCAACAGATTCTATAAATGGGAACCTTGTTACTCAAGAAATTACAGGTTCAGACTTAAATACTTTCCAAGATAGCTTAAGTATTAATCCACTTGTCTCAGATGAAGCAAACGATTCAGCTTCTGTAACAGGAAACACAGAACCCAATGCAAGCGTAACCCTAACACTTACCGATAGCGAAGGAGTAAGTAGAGAAGTTGAAGTAACTGCTGATAATAATGGTGATTATGAAGTAAGTTTTAATACTGAAGGTCTTTCTGATGGGAACTATACTGTTAATGCTTCTTCTACAGATACAGTAAATGGTAATGTAGTTATTCAAGAAATTACAGGTTCAGATTTAAATACTTTCCAAGACAGTCTAAGCATCAATGCTTTAGTCAGTGATGAAGCTAATGATACGGCAAGTGTTACCGGAAATACGGAACCTAATGCAAGTGTCACCCTAACCTTAACAGATAGTGAAGGTTCAAGTACAGAAGTTACGGTAACAGCAGATACAGATGGGAACTATACAGCAACATTTAATACAGAAGGTTTTTCTGATGGAACCTATAGTGTTACTGCTACTTCTATTGATGGTATTAGTGGAAACAGTGAAACCACTACTATTACAGGTTCAGACTTAAACACTTTCCAAGACAGTCTAAGCATCAATACTTTAGTAAGTAATGAAGCTAGTGATACGGCAAGTGTTACGGGAAATACGGAACCCGATGCTAGTGTCACACTCACACTTACTGATAGTAATGGTGTAGCACGTGAAGTCAGTGTTACAGCAGATACAGATGGAAACTATACGGCAACATTTAACACAGAAGGTCTTTCTGATGGAACGTATAGTGTTACTGCTACTTCTATTGATGGTGTTAATGGAAACAGTGAAACTACTACTATTTCAGGTTCGGATTTAAACACTTTTCAAGATAGCTTTACGCTTACTTCTCTTGTCTCTGATGAAGCTAATGATACGGCTAGTCTTACTGGAAATACCGAACCTAATGCTACTGTTACTCTTATCTTAACCGATAGTGAAGGTTCTACTAAAGAAGTTTCGATTACTGCGGATAACAATGGTGACTTTTCAGCAAGCTTTATAACGGAAGGTTTATCTGATGGAACGTATAGTGTTACTGCTACTTCTATTGATAATATTAGTGGTAATGTTGAAACTACTTCTATTACAGGTTCAGATTTAAATACTTTCCAAGACAGTCTAAGCATCAATGCTTTAGTAAGTAATGAAGCTAGTGATACGGCAAGTGTTAAGGGGAATACGGAACCTAATGCAAGTGTCACCCTAACCTTAACAGATAGTGAAGGTTCAAGTACAGAAGTTACGGTAACAGCAGATACAGATGGGAACTATACAGCAACATTTAATACAGAAGGTTTTTCTG
>Ga0256826_1002566_pt1 | contig 11007 bp, 6 predicted proteins | sample CV79metaG_FD_185975 | JGI IMG/M metagenome (GOLD analysis project Ga0256826, IMG submission 185975) | Hydrothermal vent microbial communities from East Pacific Rise, Pacific Ocean - CV79 | ecosystem: Environmental > Aquatic > Marine > Hydrothermal vents | place: Pacific Ocean: East Pacific Rise... | reverse complement strand
TAGGTAAAGGCACACAAGTTTATCTTGGTTCTGCTGAGTTAGCTGCTGTATGTGCTAAACTAGGTCGTATCCCAACACCTAAAGAGTATATGGACATTGTTCCTGCTAAAATAGCTGGTAAAGAAGCTGATATCTATAAATATCTTAACTTCAATGAAATCGAAGGTTATGCGTTAGAAGAACGTACAACTGCTGAAAACAAATATGGTGTAACTGTTAAACCAGTTTAATCCCATATCTTCCTACCTTAATTAGATCAGGTTATGCCTGATCTATCTTATCTCTTCCTAATTACATAAAATAATGCTACAATAAATGAAACTATTTTAATAGGATTATTATGGCTGAATTAAAAGATTTATTGGTATCTACAAAAAATCTCTCTCTTTTATATATAGATGAAAATCAAAATTTTTTATTAACAATGTCAAATGCTTTAAGAAAAGTTTTTAAAAATGTTGATGATGCCAGTGATGCGACTATGGGGCTTGACTGTTTAAAACTAAATGTTTACGATATTATTGTTGTTGATTCTACATCTCATATAATGGATATTGAATCATTAATAAAGGGCATTCGTAGTTATAATTTTTTTCAAGAAATCCTTATTACATCTCAAGGAGAAATTAGAGATGAGCATTTAGTAATTACAAAGCAAAATCCATCTGCTATTATCAGTAAACCATTTAATAGCACAGACTTTTTAGATAAAATCTTATATATTGCACAAAAATTAAATCACAATCGTATATTTTTGAACTCCAATCTTGAAAAAGTAAATGAAGATTTAGTTTATGAAAGAAAGAGACTTGGGCGTTTAATGTTAAAAGAAAAAATACTTCTAAAACAGATTGAATCATACAAAGACAGCGCACATATTAATAAATATATCAATGAACTTACTAAATTACCTAGTCGTTATGCTCTTCAAGAATCCTTAGAAAATACATCATTTCAATCTCTTATATACATAAATATAGATTATTTTGAATTTGTAAATACAACATATGGAATGGGAAAAGCAAATAAACTACTAAAAGAAACAGCTATTAAATTAAATTTGTATCTTCCTGAAAATTCTATACTATATCATATAACAGCAGATGAGTTTGTAATACTTCTTACTCAGCCATCAGAAAATCAGGCTCATATTTTAACTTCTCAAATCTCATCACTCTTTAAGGAGTCTTCAGTAGATTTCGATGAACACACTCATTTCATTGTATTTTCAATGGGTATTGATAGTGGAAATGGTAAAAAACTTTTTATCAATGCTAAAGCAGCTTCAAAAGAAGCAAGTTATTTTGGAGGAAATCAAATTGTAGAATTTGATATACACTCAGAATATATGAAAAAACAGAGAGAAATACTTTATTGGGTTGAAATCTTGAAAAAAGCATTTGATGAAGATAAAATTGTTATTTACTGCCAAGCTATTATGGATAACATAACTGGAAGTATTACACATTATGAAGTTCTTTGCAGATTAATGGATGATGAAAACAATTTAATTGATGCTGATAAATTTATTTATAGCGCTAAGCAAGTTGGATTAGTAACTCAAATAACTAAAACAGTTATTGATAAAACATTTAAATTATTTCAAAGTAATAACTATAACTTTTCAATAAACATTAGTATGAATGATTTACATGAAAACTATTTACTAGAGTTTTTAAACTACAAATGTAATAAATATAATATATCACCTTCAAGAGTTTATCTTGAAATAGTAGAAGATATAATTATAAGTAGTGCTACTTCTTTAGATTCTCAAATAATTAAACTTAAAGAGTCCGGATTTCATGTAATTGTAGATGATTTTGGAACTGATAAATCAGCTTATAGTCGTATGTTTGATTTAAAAGCTGAGTATATAAAAATAGACGGTACATTTATTAAAAAGCTTGTTGGCAATAATGCTCATCAGCTCATTGTAAAAAGTATAATAGATTTTGCTAAGAAAAGTAATATCAAAACAATTGCTGAACATGTTGAAACAGAAGAAATTCATGAGATAGTAAAAACTTTAGGTATTGATTACTCTCAAGGTTATTTTATTGGTAAACCATCTATTACTCTTGAATAATATCAAAATCTAAAGGTATTAGAGGTGTAAAAATATTAATATCTATTTTTTTATTTTCTTCTTGTTTTGTAAAAGTAATAGATATATTATTTTCAAGTTCATCTAAATAACTAATAGAATTTATTTCATTATTCTTGAAATTTAGTTTATACTCTATATTATTAAATTTTGCAATATAAATATTATCTTTAACTTTTTTTGCATTTTTTAAAATTTTAAAAAAGTTAAAATTCCCATGAATATTTCTTATCTGCACTTGTTCAATATCATATTCGATGACAGTTACTTTATGCTCTTTAATAATAATATCTTTCTTAGCTGGATATGTATAATTCCATAGCATATTTTGAGGCTTTGAGGCTACTACTACACCCTTATATACAAGAGAATTACCTTTATCATTTGTAAGGGTTTGTACAAAGTTTGCTTTAAATGAGTCAATGTTAATGTTTTTAGAATATAGAAAAGAGATTGTGATTAATAGTAGTAAAAAATATTTCATATTTATCCTTTTATGTCTAGAAAGTATAGCAAAATTTTGATTTATACTTTTTATTAGAAAATATGTGATAAAATGAGGTAATTTCATTATTACTATATAGTTTACTATATAGTAATACTTAATAAGGTTGCAAATGCTATACGCATTAATGGGGAAGGTCTTTGGTACATCAAATGACCGAGAATTAAAAAAGTACAACAAAAGAGTTAACGATATTAATAATCTTGAAGCAAAATATAAAACTTTAAGTGATGAAGAGTTACAGACAGTATTTACTGAACTCAAATTAAGTGTTCAAAGTGAAGAAAAAACATTAAATGATGTCCTTGTTGATTCATTTGCTATTACAAGAGAAGCTTCACATCGTATACTTGGAATGAGGCATTTTGATGTGCAATTAGTAGGTGGGATGGCTCTTCATGAAGGAAGAATTGCTGAAATGAAAACAGGTGAGGGTAAGACACTTGTAGCAACACTAGCTATTACTCTAAATGCGATGACAGGTAAAGGTGTTCACTTAGTAACAGTAAATGATTACCTAGCTTCTCGTGATGCATCTGAAATGGCACCACTTTATAACTTTTTAGGTTTTAGTGTTGGGACTATTTTAGAAACAACAAATGACCCTCAAGAAAAAAGAGCAGCTTATGAAGCGGACATAACATATGGTACAAATAATGAGTTTGGTTTTGATTATTTAAGAGATAATATGAGCTATTCTCGTGAACAAATGGCACAAACAGAACATAACTTTGTAATTGTTGATGAAGTAGACTCTATCTTAATTGATGAAGCTAGAACACCACTTATAATATCTGGTCCTACAAATAGAAATATGCAAGATTATGTTAAAACAAACAATATTGCAAAACAATTAGTAAAAGATACACATTTTACTGTTGATGAAAAAGATAAAGTCGTTCTTATAACAGAAGAAGGTACTACAAAAGCTGAAGAGTTATTTGGTGTAGAAAATCTTTTTAGTGCTGAAAATGCTTCCCTATCTCATATATTAGATCAAGCTTTAAAAGCTAACTATTTATTTGAAATAGATGTTGACTATGTTGTTCGTGACGATGAAGTAATGATTGTAGATGAGTTTACTGGTCGTATTAGCGAAGGAAGACGTTTTTCTGAAGGTTTACATCAAGCACTTGAAGCAAAAGAGTCTGTAGAGATAAAAGAAGAAACACAAACATTAGCAGATATTACATTTCAAAATTATTTTAGAATGTATAATAAATTAGCAGGGATGACAGGTACTGCTGAAACAGAAGCAACAGAATTTGCTCAAATATATAATCTTGATGTTGTTTCTATCCCTACAAATATTCCAATTGCAAGAAAAGATTTAAATGACCTAATCTATAAAACAGAAAGTGAAAAATTTGATGCTGTTATTGAAATAGTAAAAAAACTAAATAAGACAGGCCAGCCTATACTTATTGGAACTGCTTCAATTGAGAAATCAGAAGCATTACATTTAGTACTTAAAAAAGAAAAAATTGCACATACAGTTTTAAATGCTAAAAACCATGAACAAGAGGGTGAAATTATTAAATCTGCAGGTTCTAAAGGTGCAGTTACAATTGCGACAAATATGGCTGGTCGTGGTGTAGATATTAAAATAAGTGATGAAGTCAGAGAACTTGGTGGGCTTTATATTTTAGGAACTGAACGTCATGAAAATCGTCGTATTGATAATCAACTTCGTGGACGTTCTGGTCGTCAAGGTGATGCAGGAACAACACAGTTCTATCTTTCATTAGAAGATAATCTATTACGTATATTTGGAAGTGATAAAATTAAATCTATTATGGAAAGACTTGGTGTTGAAGATGGTGAATATATAGAATCAAAAATGGTCACTCGTGCTGTTGAAAAAGCTCAGAAAAAAGTTGAAAACATGCACTACGAAGGTAGAAAGCAAATTGTTGAGTATGATGATGTAGCGAATGAACAAAGAAAAATTGTTTACAAATTTAGAAACCAGCTACTAAGTGAGAACTATAATATTTCAGCTAAAATTGATGAAATAAGAGAAGAATATGTTGTAGAACTATTAGAAAATGCAGATATATTCGACGGTGGAGCAAAAGAAGATTTTAATATTCACAAATTAATTGAATTACTTATGGAAAAACTAAACTTTAAATTTGAAGAAAGTAATTTTGATGCTCTAGAGTATGCAGAACTTTTAGAATTTTTAACACAGCAACTAAAGCTTAACTATGATGAAAAAATGAGTGTTTTAGAAAATAATATTCGTGTTGATATAGAAAAAGAATTTTATCTTAAAGAGTTAGATAATGCTTGGAGAGATCATTTATACGAAATGGACAACATGAAAACAGGTATTAAACTTCGTGCCTATAATCAGAAAGACCCTCTGGTTGAGTATAAAAAAGAGAGTTTTAATCTTTTTGGTGAATTAATACGTGAAATTAAATTTAATACAATAAGAACACTTCAAATAATTCAATTTAAAGTAGAATCTCCTGAAGAAGAAGCTGCAGCAATTGCAGAAAAATTGGCACATGAACAACACATTGCAGAGTCACAAATACAGCTGAATCATTCTCAAGAGGATAAACTTGTTGAAAAAAAGATAGCTAGAAATGATCCTTGCCCTTGTGGAAGTGGTAAAAAATATAAACAATGTTGTGGTAAGAGTGGTCCTAAAAAAGGTATTTTTGCTTCTTGAAAAAATCCATAATTCCCTATTTGGTAAAAAGATTTTTACGCTTTGATAAAGAACAGCCTTTCATCTTTTTATCTGCACTTTTAGCATTCTTAGGAATTACTTTAGGTGTTATGGTTCTATTGATAGCCATGGCACTTATGAATGGTTTTGATAAGGAATTTAAAAAACAACTTACTATAATGAACTATCCTTTAACTATATTACCAAAGTTCTACGGTAGTGTAAATAAAGATCTTCTTACAGATTTAGAATCAAAGTTTCCAACCTTACATTTTAGTCCATATGTTCAATCTTCTGTTATGGTAAGAGATGGCTCAAATTTAGAAGGTGGCTACCTTTTTGGCGTTAATTTTCAAAAAGAAGCAAAAGTAAATAGTGTTTTAGAAAAAGCAATAGCATCTCAAAAGTTTAAAAAATTTGATGTTATCATTGGTAAAAGTCTTAAACAAGAGTTTAATATATTTAAAAATGATAAACTAATGTATATATTTACAAATATTGAGCCTGGCGGTCTCTCTATTACTCCCAAAATTAAGCGTTTTAAGGTGAAATCAGTATTTGATTCGGGACTGTCTGCATATGATAAAGCATATGGATATACTACTATATCTGCATTGCAAACACTTATGCATATGCCAAAGGATATGTATGATGGTATTCATGTTTATTCTAAAACACCACATGAAGATATACAAAAATTAAAAGACACCTTACCTATTGGTGCTAGTATAAAAGGTTGGTGGGAAGATAACTTAAACTTTTTTGCAGCATTAGAAATGGAAAAACTATCACTTTTCATTGTTTTGATGCTTATTATATTAATTGCTTCAATTAATATAATTTCTTCACTACTTATGACAGTAATGAATAGAAGAGGGGAGATAGCACTCTTACTCTCTCTTGGAACTACTTCTACAGAGATCAAGAGAGTCTTCTTATATCTAGGTATTATAATAGGAATAGGTGGTATATTAGCAGGTTTAGTATTAGGTCTTAGTGGTATATGGATTCTAGGAACTTTTGATATTGTTTCTTTACCTAAAGATGTGTATCCAACAGCTACACTTCCTCTGGACTTAAGTTTAAGAGATTTTACTTTAATTATTATAGGTGCATTTACGATTGTAGTTGCATCATCGTATTATCCAGCTAAAAAAGCAAGTGAAGTAGACATTTTAACTGTTCTTAGGAATGAGTAAAATTCCTATTTTATTTTGAAGATTTTTTCTTACTGAAGGCATCTTCAAATAACTTGTACGGTAACTTTAAAGTTCTAATAATAATATTTATCGGTGCAACAATTATATTTGTAGCGATATGAGATTTTATTTTAGGATTCTCTATATCCCCTTTTATACTAAGTGTAGTTGATATTGTATCTTTATCTAAAAGAATATATCCAACAACAGGTATCTTAGAAATATCACTTCCTAAATCAGTTTTTAAATTTAACATTATATCAATATCTTTTCTCTGCATATCTATTGTGCCATTACCAACAATATCCATCTCTTTGGAAGTTAAATAGATATCATTTAAATCATAAACATCATCATTGGAGGTAAAGTGAACATAGGCTTTATCAACAAAAAGCCCTTTTTTATTATAACCAGGTAGTTTAAATGTAACCAAAGAAGGAACAGTATTTACAAACGCTAGTATATTGTTGAGTGTTTTATAATCTTTTATTGTACTTTTACTAATATACATTACACCTGCATAATCATTTAACTTACCTGAGACAGAAAAATCCAGTAAACCATCTGTGAATTTAGATAAATAAAGTAGTTTATTCATAAATTCATCATTGAAATTCTCTCCATGAAGATTAAGATTGTCTTTCTCAATTGTTAAACCAGCAGAACCTTTTTTATATTTAAGTTGTGTATTTAAAAGTTGATTGAAATATTGAAAATCTACATTATCATAAAGAACTTTTCTATTTTCAGATAAGTATATGTAAGAATTTTTTGCATTCACAAAGATATTAAGTTTTTTATCACTTTTTTCAGTGCTTTTACTTATATTTTTTACAAGTCTTATGAGTTCAAAAATATTTACAGGAGAATTATTCATATTAATATCTAATGAATCTTTATATATTGCTTTTAAGTTGTTGTTGATAGTTAGTTGGATTTTGTCTTTATATATATCTCCATTTATTCTATACTTATTTGTTGGCATGTTTTTATCTAACAAAATTTTATATGGATATTTTATATTTGAGATAAATTGAATGTGTTTATTGTTTTTAGTTCTAAACAATGTAAAATCTCCATCATATAAAAAATATGACTTTAAGAATTCTGATTTTTTTGCAACACGTCCAAGTGAGTTCAATCTTAAACGCCAACCTTTGTCATCTAGTTTGAAATATGCATCTAATTCCTTAGAATGAATATTAATTGTTCCATTTTCATCTTTAACTGAAAGAAGTATTTTATTATTTTTATAAAGTGTTTGATGACTACTTGGATCTATTAAAACAAATTTATTAAGACTTACATGTGTTTTATTTGTTTTTTTATTTAACTTAGCATATAGTTGAGTAGAAATATATTTTCCAATTTTAATATCTGTATGTTTAATTTTGATGTTTGTATCATCTATAGTTACATAAAAATTACTTAGTTTATATTTTGTACCACTAAGACTAAGAAAAATATCATCTTTAGCTTCTATTGTTATTGCCCCATCGTACTTTACATTAAGCAAAGTATTTGATTGTTTAGCCTCTATCCCATCATAGGAAAATTTTAAAACATCTAATTCTAATTTAATTAGCATATCTTTTAAATCTATACTTCCTGAAACAAATGCCTTACTCATTCCTGCAATTTCTGTTAATGTTGTAGGAATATTTACTATAAGTGTCTTTATATTAAAAGGAAGAGAAAGAGCATCTACTTTAATGACTTTATTATTAAAGTGCCATTGAGAATCTGATACTTTTATAAAATCACCTTTAGGAGAAATATTGTAACTGGCAATTTGAGGTTTTTGTTTTGAATGAAAAGTTATACCATTTAAATTTACATCAGTAACTTTAAAATCAATAACTCCTTTTTTCTTTGAAGCATTATATGCAACATTGACATTTGATTTTATAATATCTTTGTATTTAGCTCTCATATCTTTAATTGATACATCAAAATTATTTAACTTAATATGAGCATCATATATATCAATATTTAAACCTACATAATCAAAATTTGCTTCCTTGGTAAAGAAATCACCTTTAGCATTAATATTAATAGTGCGTAACCCAATTTCAATAGTAAGATCTGTAGCTACTTTTCCTTTATGTTGTAAGAATGGAAGTTTTATTTTATATGTATCTAAAATATGAAGAGTATTTTTATCTAGAGAACCATCAAACAGAAGATTAATAGTAAGTAATTCTTCTTTTTTTGTAAAATCAATTTCAACCCAACTTTCTCCTAAATATGTTTCATATGTATATGCTTGCTTAGGATAAATAAATAAACTACCATTTTTAAATTCAAGATTAGTCTGTTGAGAATGAATTTTATCAACTTTTTCATTATAGGTATAATGTAGATCATTTACACAAGCTTTAATATATATATTTTTATATGCATCATCTATATTGTCAAAATCCATATAGCCATAGGCACTTAGAAGTTCAACATTTTTCATTTCTATAGCTTCATATGCCCAATACAATACAGCTTTAGGTAGATTTGCGATGTCTATAATATGTTGAATATTTGTTATAGGAAGTTCACTCTTTATACTATAAGACATCCTTTTAAGTCCGCTCTTAAGATAAAGTATTAAGTCAGCTTCATTTGCAATATTTAACATCAGTTTTGAGTAAATTTTTGTATTCTTAGTATCAAAAAAAATATCTCCATTTAAGCTGATATCTCTTTTCTTATCTTTAAAATCTTTTATATTTAATAATAATATATTCTTATTAAAAGAGATATTAGCATTTAAATGAAGTTCTTTAGAATTTACAACAATAAAACCATTTTCTCCATATTTATACTTAAAAGATATATTTATATCCTTAGTCGTAATGTTCTCAATTATAATTGAATTAAACCAGTTTGATGTGTATGATAGTGATTTGAAATATTGACCGATTTCTTGATATTCTAAAGAAGATTTATTGGAAGAGTCTTTATTTGTAATAGTTAATTCTTTTAAAGATATATCTATTTTTTCATTCCATTTAATGTATAATTGCTTAACATGAAGATTGGATATTTTTATTTCACTAATAAAAATACCATTTTGAAGAGTAATAAATATTATAAAGAGTGTAGAAAAGATGAAAAGAAAAAAACTGACAATACTAAAGTATGTTTTTGAAATCATATTAATTATAACAGTATCGTTCATGTACTACCTAAATAAGCCAATTTTAATACCTAAAGTAATCTATATACAAGAAGGTTCTATTAATCAAATTATAGCACAAATGCAAGCTAATAACTATGATCTTAATAAACTTGATTCTCTTTTTTTAAGACTCATTGGTTCCCCTCAAAGTGGCTGGATAAATTTGAATACATGTAGAAATACAAAAGCAGATTTTTTATATAAACTAACTACATCAAAAGCAGCTCTTCAGGACATAACATTAATTCCAGGAGAAACAACATATATTTTTCTTCATCAATTATCAAAGAAGCTTCATCTAGATATAAAAAAACTTAAGTATGAATTTAAAAAGCAGTCATCAAAAATAGAAGGAGTATTTGTACCTGATACATATAAAATTCCACTAGGTATTACAGAAGAAAAATTGATTGCATTGCTACTAAAGGTGTCATATGAAAAAATGAAAGCATTTTCAATAAAAATTTTTGGAACATACAATGAAAAAAAATGGTTTCGCTATGTACGTATAGCATCGATAATACAAAAAGAATCTGCAAATATTTTAGAAATGCCTATTGTTAGTTCAGTTATTTACAATAGACTAGATAAGAAAATGAAATTGCAGATGGATGGTACATTAAATTATGGTAAATATTCTCATTTACGTGTCACACCACATAGGATAAGACATGACCATTCTTTTTACAATACATATTTACATAAAGGAATACCTACTGCATCTGTATGTAATGTTAGTTTTGATGCACTAAGAGCAGCTATTTTTCCTGAAAAAACAAATTATTTATATTTTATGAAGAATAAAAGTAATACTCATGATTTTTCATGTAACTATTCTACACACATGCTTAATGTCAGGCGTGCTACTAAATGAAACAAATTATTAATTCAATTAGATATATATAAAAGCTAACCCCATATTTCCCATCTTGTGATAGAATCAAAGTGTAAATTTCATGACTTTTAAAATTATTCATGAAAAAAATTATTCACAAGGACACTATATGTCAAAAATTATTTGGTCAAAAATTGATGAAGCTCCAGCTTTAGCAACTTACTCTCTATTACCTATCGTTAACGCTTTCACGAAAGCTGCGGGAGTAGATGTAGTAACTAGTGATATTTCACTTGCAGGTCGTGTTCTTTCAGCTATGGGTCTTGCAGAAGATGAACTTTCTAAACTTGGTGAAGTGGTTCTTCAAGCGGATGGTAACATTATCAAACTTCCAAATATTTCTGCTTCAGTTGGTCAACTTAAAGAGTGTATAGCTGAACTTCAAGGTCAAGGTCATAAGATTCCTGATTTTCCTGAAAACCCAGCAAACTCTGAAGAAGAAGCTA
>Ga0256826_1002565_pt1 | contig 11008 bp, 8 predicted proteins | sample CV79metaG_FD_185975 | JGI IMG/M metagenome (GOLD analysis project Ga0256826, IMG submission 185975) | Hydrothermal vent microbial communities from East Pacific Rise, Pacific Ocean - CV79 | ecosystem: Environmental > Aquatic > Marine > Hydrothermal vents | place: Pacific Ocean: East Pacific Rise... | reverse complement strand
CGGTTATTAAAGTCGTTGTTCTTTTACTAGTATTTTCAGCTTTAGCTGGTATTGGTACATATTTTGAGCGTAAGATACTTGCATTTATGCAACGTCGTCTTGGGCCAATGAATGTAGGTCCTTTTGGGCTTCTTCAAGTTGGTGCAGATGGGATTAAACTTTTCACTAAAGAGGATATTATTCCTACAAGTGTTGTATCTCCAATCTTTAAAATAGCACCAGTTATTACTGCAGCTACTGCATTTATGGCAGCAGCTGCAATTCCTTTTTTACCATCTTTCACAATTTTTGGATATGAAGTTCACCCAATCATTGCAGATATTAATGTAGGTATATTATATATTCTTGGTGTGATGGCTGTTGGTCTTTTTGGACCTCTTCTTGGTGGTATGGCAAGTGCAAATAAGTTTGCTTTACTTTCAGCAGCTCGTGCTGCTGCTGTATTTATATCTTATGAAGTTGTAACAGGACTTTCAATTTTAGCTCCTATTATGATGGTTGGTTCACTCTCTTTAGTTGATTTTAACAACTATCAGATTGAAAATGGATGGATTCTTTGGTCTCAACCTGTAGCATTTATTCTTTTTTGGATTGCTGCATTCGCTGAAACTGGTCGTACACCGTTTCACCTTATTGCCAATGATCATGAGATTATTGATGGTTTTGGTACTGAGTACTCTGGTATGAGATGGGGTCTTTTCTTTATTGGTGAGTATGCTAATATGTTCTTTATCTCTTTTGTTATTCCAATCATTTTTATGGGTGGTTTTGGTGATGGTAGTGTGATAGGAGCATTAGCACTTCTTGGTAAAATGGCATTTTTCTTCTTCTTCTTCTTATGGACAAGAGCTGCATGGCCAGATGTTAGACCAGATCAACTTATGTGGTTGTGTTGGAAAGTACTTATGCCGATAGCAGTGATTAATGTTGTAGTCACTGGTTTTGTGATGATGTTTTAGGAGAGATGATGGAGCAATTTAATAATAGAAATGTAAGCGAAGGTGCTTACTATTTAGTAGATATTGAAGATTATCCGACTGATGGTTGGGGAAAATTCAAACGTGTTGTAAAGAGAACATTTAGAGGCGAGCTTTTTGTTGGTCTCTGGGTAGTTCTTCGTGAAATGATTAAGTTTGATATTCATACTATCTCTTATCCTGAAGAGAAGATGCCAATTGGACCGCGTTATCGTGCTATTCATAAGATGAAGCGTCTTTGGGAATCAGATACTGAGCGTTGTATTGGTTGTGGTCTTTGTGAAAAGATTTGTATTTCAGATTGTATTCGTATGGATACTAAGATAGATGAAAACTCTCGTAAAGAAGTAACAGAATACACAATTAACCTTGGTCGTTGTATCTTTTGTGGTTACTGTGCAGAAGTTTGTCCTGAGCTTGCTATTACTCACGGTGGTGAGTATGAAAATGCTTCTGATCAACGTGAACATTTTGTAGATTATGAACAGATGTTAACACCACTAGATACTATGAGAGCTAAGTCTCAAAAAGAGTTTGAAGGTTATGGTGCTATTACACCACATGAAGATGAGCGTGTTAAAAAAACACCTCTATCATATTAAGGAGATTGGATTATGTTTGAAGCAGTAGCTTTTTACCTGTTTGCATTTTTAACAATTGTGATGTTTAGTATAACAGTTATGACATCACATGCATTGTATGCATTGACTGCATTAGCAGCGGGGATGATTTTTATATCAGCATTTTTCTTTATACTTGGTGCTGATTTTTTAGGTGCGGTTCAGATAATCGTCTACACTGGTGCAGTAATGGCACTTTATGCATTTGGTATGATGTTTTTTGATACAACTCGTGATGTTAAAGAGAAGAAAGGTAATAAGTTTATTATTATCGGTCTTTCAACTTTTGCAGCTATCATGGTTGTAGCTATTTTTATGGTACCAATGGTTTCTACAAATATGACTGCTTTTTATCCTATGATAGAGGGTGCTGGAAATACACAAACTGTAGGTTTAGTTCTCTTTACTAAATATCTTATACCATTTGAAGTAGCGGCAATTATGTTACTTGTTGCTATGATTGCTGGTATTGTATTAGCTGGTAAAAAAATGGATTTATCTCTTACTCTTATGAATGCTGAAGAGATTATAGAGATAGAAGAAAAAGATAAAAAGGTGCTTTCATGATGGAAATTGGTTTAAATCATTATCTCGTTCTATCTACAATTTTATTTGCTATTGGTTTAGTTGGTATTATGCGTAGAAAGAATCTTCTGTTGCTATTTTTTGCAACAGAGATACTTCTAAACTCTGTTAATATCGCATTTGCTGCGATTTCACACTACTATGGTGACTTAACTGGTCAGATGTTTGCTTTCTTTGTAATAGCAATTGCTGCATCAGAGTTAGCTGTAGGACTTGGTCTTTTAATTGTATGGTATAAACGCCATGGAAATATAGACTTAGATACTATGACAAGTATGAGAGGATAAATTATGGAAATATATTTATATATTGCACTTTTTGCACCACTAGTAAGTTCTATGTTCTCGGCACTTTTTACAAATACTCCAAAGAAGCAGTTTGTAGGTATTGTTGCTAGTTCACTGATTTTGACTGCATTCGTTTCTAGTTCAATTCTCCTAAATCATATTTTAAATGGTGGAGAACCTATCCATGTTGAAATGATGACATGGATGGCAACAGGTAATCTTTACATTCCTTTCGGATTTGTAGTTGATCAAATCTCTGTAACAATGATGATGGTTGTAACTTTAGTTTCTACTATTGTTCATATCTACTCTATAGGTTATATGGATCATGATAAAGGTTTTAATAGATTTTTTGCATGGCTTTCAGCTTTCGTTTTCTCTATGATGATTCTTGTAATGAGTGATAACTTCGCTGGTCTTTTTATTGGTTGGGAAGGTGTTGGTCTTTGTTCATGGGGTCTTATTGGTTTTTGGTTTCATAAAGAAGTTGCTACTTGGGCAGCAAATGAAGCTTTCATTATGAACCGTATTGCTGACCTTGGAATGCTAATTGGTATATTTCTTGTATATTGGAATACGGGATCACTTCAATATGATATTTCATTTCCTGCAATGGCACATCTTGATACTGAAACTTTAACTTGGATAGGAATTTTTCTTTTTGTTGGAGCTATGGGTAAGTCGGCTCAGTTTCCACTTCATACATGGCTTGCAGATGCAATGGAAGGTCCTACCCCAGTTTCTGCACTTATTCATGCTGCAACGATGGTAACAGCAGGTGTTTACTTAGTAATTCGTTCAAATGAACTTTACTCTTTAATCCCTCATGTTGGCCTTTTTATAGCTAGTTTAGGTACATTTGTAGCACTATTCGCAGCCTCTATGGCACTAGTTAACCGTGATATGAAAAGAGTTATCGCCTACTCTACACTTTCACAATTAGGGTATATGTTTGCTGCTGCTGGTCTTGGGGCATATTGGGTTGCACTTTTTCACCTTATGGCTCACGCATTCTTCAAAGCACTTTTATTCTTAGGTGCTGGTAATGTTATGCATGCGATGGACAATGAACTAGACCCATTTAAAATGGGTGGACTTAAGAAGGTTATGAAGGGAACTTGGATTATGATGACAATAGCATCTTTAGCATTAGCTGGTGTTGTTCCCTTTGCAGGTTTCTTCTCAAAAGATACAATCTTAGAAGCAGCATTCGCTGAACATCATTATGTGATTTATGGAGTACTACTATTTACTGCTGGTTTAACAGCATTCTATTCATTTAGATTAGTAGCACTTATTTTTCATGGTGAAGAGAGATATAAAATATTTGGTATTCACCCACATGAAGCATATAAATTTATGCTAGTTGGTATGAGTCCACTTCTTATTCTTGCAATGATTGCAGGTATATTTCAAGTGCCATTCTTTAATATGGTTGAAGAAATTTTAAGTGCAACTGAATACCATATCCATTCACATACTACATTATGGATTATGCTAGTTGGGACACAGGTTTTTGTTGGTATTGCTATTATGTATGCTTACAAAAAATATATGTCACAAAGTAGTGTTCCTGATGGAACAAGTAAAATGGAAAATAGTTTTATGTATAAATTACTTATAAATCAATACTATATTCCTTTTGCATATGAAGAGTACTTAGTAAAACCATATAGAGAACTTTCAGCAGCTCTCTGGGTAGTTGATCAAAAAGTTGTGGATGCAACTGTTGATGGAATTGCAAATATATTCTATAGTACAGGTGAAAATACAAGAGATATGCAGAGTGGAAATTTATCTACGATGTTAAAATGGATGGTTGCAGGTACAGTTGTATTACTATCATTTGCTGTAGTTTTTGGACTAGCAGCTAGATACTCTGATGAGATTCTTGCAATCTTATCAGGATTAGGAGTTTAGTATATGTTAGATCATATTTTAAGTATTTTAATTTTCTTCCCAGCACTCGCAGCAGTGTTTGGATTTATGATTCAAAAAGATAGTATGAGAGCTTATGGTGTTGCTGTTGCAACTATTGAGTTTACCCTCTCATTGTGGTTATGGTTTTCATTTGATAATGGTGTATCTGGTATGCAGTTTATGGAAAATATTCCTTTAATCCCTGCTTTTGGAATTAACTATATCTTAGGTGTCGATGGAATCTCTCTTTTCATTGTAATCTTAGCAGCATTCTTTACTATGATTGGTATCGCTTCATTAACAGATACTCCAAATGTAAAAAATATGATAATCACACTTCTATTCTTACAAATGACTATGATTGGTGTATTTGTCGCACTTGATGGAATTGTATTTTATGTATTTTGGGAACTTTCTCTTGTACCAATGCTTTATATCATTGGTGCATGGGGTGGACCTATGCGTATCTATGCATCTGTTAAGTTTTTTCTTTATACATTTGCAGGTTCACTTGTTATGCTTGTTGGTATGCTTTTTATGGCTTACTTCTTTTACCAAGCAACTGGCGTTTGGAGTTTTGCAATTCTTGATTGGTATAGACTTATTCTTCCTGAGAGTTTTCAGCTTTGGTTATTTGCAGCTTTCTTTGTTGGTTTTGCCATTAAAGTACCAATGTTTCCATTTCATACATGGTTACCGTATGCTCACGGACAAGCACCAACTATTGGTTCTGTGATACTAGCGGCAATTTTACTTAAAATGGGTACATATGCATTTATCCGTTTTTCATTGCCATTATTTCCAGATGCATCAGCATTCTTTATGTACCCAATTGCAGTTCTTGCGATTATTATGATTATCTATACTGCGATGGTGGCTTATGCTCAAAAAGATGTGAAGCAGGTTGTTGCTTACTCATCTGTTTCACATATGGGTGTTATCATTCTTGGTACATTCGCTCTTAATGTTGAAGGGATTTCAGGAAGTATCTTTTTAATGATTGCACACGGTGTTGTTTCAGGTGCACTATTTTTACTTGTGGGTGTTATTTATGATAGACGTCATACTAAAATGATGGATCAGTTTGGTGGCTTAGCACATGTTATGCCTAAGTATGCAACTATCTTTGGTATTATGATGATGGCTTCAGTTGGTATGCCACTTACTATTAACTTTGTTGGAGAGTTCCTTTCACTTCTTGGGTTTTATGAGCAGTCTCATATCTTGACACTTCTTGCTGGTATGGCTATTATTGTTGGAGCTATCTATATGCTAGCTGCTTACAAAAAAATGTTTTTTGGTGAAGTTACAAAAGAAGAAAACAGAAATCTTCCTGATGTGAACAAACGTGAATTAATTGCTTTAGTTCCTTTAGTAATTATTACTATATGGTTGGGAATTTATCCTAAACCAATTTTAGAACCAATTAATAATTCAGTTGAAGCAGTTGTACAGTTAATGCACAATAAAGCTACATCTGAAGATGCAAAAATGAGAATACCAAATGTTTCTGGTGTTGTTATGACTAAAACTACTTCTGGGGAGGCACACTAATGTTAAGTCCTGTAAATGTTTCTTTAGAATCACTTAATCTTATCACTTTAGCACCAATGTTGATACCAATCATCGGTGCTTTAATGATTATTGTTATTGATTTATTTAAAGGTGGTCTTGATAAGACACTTTATGTTGTTATCAGTATTTTGTTCTTAGCACTTGATTTTGGAGCTCTTTTAGAGTCTGCAGGTGTATTTACTAAAGATGGTATTATGCTTGGTGCATTTAATGTAATGCTTATAGATGGTTTAGCTATTCTTTCACAATTTATTATTGTGTTAACATCTATGCTATTTATTCCATTAGCTATGACACATAAGCGTTTTCATGAGTTTTCATATCCTGAGTTTTTTGCTCTTTTTCTTTTTATGATTTCTGGATTCCAGTTCATGGTTTCAAGTGATAACTTAATTCTTATTTTTGTTGGTTTAGAGACAGCATCTTTAGCTCTTTATACTCTCATTGCAATGCATAACCGCGATAAATCGTTTGAAGCTGCTGTGAAGTACTTTACTATGGGTGCATTAGCTGCTGGTTTATTCAGTTTTGGTTCAATGGTGTTTTATGCTCTTACAGGTTCAATTGAAATCAATCAGATTGCAGCAGTTTTAGAAGCTAACAATTATGCTGATATTGGATATGTTCTTGTAGCTGTTGTATTTATGCTTGCAGCGTTTAGTTTTAAACTCTCTCTTGTACCATTTCATACATGGGCACCAGATGTTTATGAAGGTTCGAGTGCTGCAATGGCAGGTTATATGTCAATAGTACCTAAGTTAGCCGCTTTTGTAGTTTCTATGAGACTTTTTGAGTTTCTTATTCATAGTGGAGTAGTTTGGTTAGAAATAGTACTTTGGATTTTAGTTGTAGTTACAATGACTGCTGCAAATATCTGGGCACTTGTTCAGACTGATGTGAAACGTATGCTAGCATACTCTTCAATATCTCATGCTGGTTTCGTAATGGCAGCTATTTTAATAGGTACTACTCAATCAAACTCAGCACTTTTCCTTTACTGGATACTATTTAGTTTTACTAACCTTGGTTCGTTCTCTATGCTCTGGATGTCACGTCAAAAACATCTTCCAGATCATCAAGCTTCAGATCATAGTTATGATAAATTTGCTGGTATGATAAAAACTGCACCAGTTGCAGCTTCAATAATGGCTCTTTTTATGTTAAGTCTTGCTGGCCTTCCACCATTTGCCCTATTTTGGGGTAAGCTTTACATAATTAGTTCTGCAGTTACAGGTGGATATACTGTTTTAGCACTTATAATGGCACTCAACTCAGCAATTGCAGGATATTATTACATTAAACTGATTGTTTATATGTTTATGAAAGAACCAGTTCTTGGCAATGATGGACATATGTATGTCTCAAATGCAACACTTGCTCTAAAATCAATTATTGGTTTTGCTGCTGTAGGAACTATATTTGCTTTTGTAATAATAAATCCACTTTTAGAATTTATTACTACTTTTGTTTACAATAGTGGATATTAATTTTTACCAATAATAATGAGTAAAGAGTACTATAAATATAAGGGGAGTATAAATTGTTAAAATGGATACTCCTCTTTACTCTAATATCTCAATCTTTTGCACTTGAAATATCTATTGATAGTGCTAAAGATGATTTTAAACGCTACTCTATACTTAAACTAACAGATACCACACCTTTTCTCTGCCAAGAGCATAAAAATGATTTTTTAATCACAACTGAAATTATATGTGCATTTTCAAAAAAACCATCTAAGATAATAAAAAGATTACAAAATGATTTTTTCAAAGTAGACACATTTATACAAAAAGATACTTATTTCATAAAAATAAAGCCATACAATAAAATAAAGCTTATCGCAGATATATTTGATTTAACTAAAGACAATAGTACATATAAGGCAAATGTAATAATTTCTAAGAGATGGACAATTATTGGATATAAAGATAAATTACCATTAATAAATAATAAACCTAAACAAGATATCAGTATAAATTTTCCTTTTTACATGGATAGCAATAATTTACCTTATGTTGGTAGTTTAGATATTAAAGGTAATCCTGTGCATATTCAAAAAGTTGGAGATGTGACTGATTATCTAAAAGTAAAACGTTTATATAAAGAAAAGAAGTATGAACAGTGTATGGATATAGTTGATGATATTTTAGATGAATACCCTCATACCTTATTTAAAGCTGAATTGATTTATTATAAGATAAAACTTTATGCTCAATTAAATGATTATGATAATGTAATCTCTAATGCAAAAGAGTTCCTTAGAGAGTACTCATCTAGTGATAATGTAGCCGAAGTTTTGGCCTTTACTGCACAAGCATACTCTAAGATAGGAATGAGTACAGATGCTGATTACTTTTTTGATAGACTCTTTAGTGAACATATTAATTCTAAGTATGCACTTTTAGGGTACATTTATAAGGGAGAGTCTCTAGAAGCATCAGGAGGAATGACTCCTGCAATTAAATTCTACAAAAAAGCTCTCTATGAGACTAAGGACCTAGAAGTAGCTGCTACTGCAGCATTTCATATTGCAAAAGCAAGATTTGATACATCCATAAGTGATTCTTCTAAATATATTGATAAAATCATACAAGCAAAACCTACCTACTTTAATGAAAAATATGATGAATCTAAGACTCTTATGGAGAGTTATGCTGATCATGAAGTGTACCTACCAGCAGCAAAAATAGCAGGAGCACTTTTGGATAGTATCAATCCTACATATGATGACTATGAAGTGCTTTTGAGTAATAAGGCTCTATGGTTATCAAAAACTAACGAGAAGAAAAAAGCTTTAATAGCTCTCAATAGATATATTAAATCTTTTCCAGATGGCGATTTTATAAATAAAATTGATGTAGCGAAAGATGCACTATTTTTTGACACATCAGATTCTAATGCTACATCAAGACTTGCTGAGTATGACAAACTCATGGACACATATCCTAAGGATACTATTGGCCAAAGAGCTATATATGAAAAAGGAAAATTACTTTTAGAAGAGAAAATGTATTTTGATATACTCGCATTTAAGGAAAAACTTTTAAATTTAGATGAGCAGAAGTATACAGATGTAAATACTATTATAAAAGATGCTGCGATTGGAGTTATGAAGGTTTCTCTTGAAGCAAAAGAGTGTAAGGAAGTTCTTAAAATATCAAATGAGTATAATATTACTCTGTCTGATAAGTGGGATGATGGTGTATATGAGTGTTCAATGAAAGGTGCAGATTACATACTCAGCAAAAGTATTGCTAAAAAGAATTTGAAATCTAATAGATTAGACGAAAGAAAGAAATGGCTTTATAGATATATCAAAGTTGATTTTGCTACTGGAAATTATAGTGAAGTAATAGATGCAAGTAAAGATTTAATAGTACTAATTCAAGATGATAAAAAGTCTAAATATAGAGATGTTTACAGATACTTATTTGATACATATAATCGTCTAGAGCAAAATGAGCAGATGATTGATGCTATGAGTAAGATAGAAAAAGAGTTTGGAAACACCTATAAAGATATTGATAGATATGTTTCTGTTATGTCTATAGGTAGTGAATCAAAAGATGATAATATGGTTATAAACTATGGAAATAAAATCATGGAAATACAAAAAAAATCCTCTTCTTATGCACAGAGTCCATATGTAGAGTTTACACTTTACCAAGCATATATGAATCATGAAGAGTATCAAAAAGCACTCAATGTAATCTCTGAACTTGATGATGTAAATTTAGAGAAGCAAGATAGAGCACGTCAAAAATATTTAAAAGGTACAGTATTAAGTAGACTTTGGAGAGATACCGAGGCTCAAAAAGCATATTCTGAAGCAATTAAGGCTGATAGTGAGTCTGCATGGGCAAAGTTAGCAACAACAGCAAAAGAGATTTAAAATATCTCTCATTGAGTAGTGTCATAAATAAAAAAAAGGTAAGTTAGATTGAAAAAATTACTGTTATTACTGAGTATTACACTCATTACTTCTCTATCCGCATCAAATATATATATCAAATCAAATGCTGCTCTAAACATTGAACTGTTATCACAAAAAAAGCCTGAATTAGTTGATAATAGTTTTGATGTAGTAAAAGAAAATAAAGATAAAGATAAAGATGAAGAGATATATTTAGATAAAGATTTCTTTATAGGTCTTAGTGTAGGAATTTCAATGTATGAGGTTTCAGAAACAGATGTTGTAGGGAGTGTGACATTAGATTCTCATCCAAAAGATGCTGGAAGTGCTTTTGGGGTTGAACTTGGATACTATTTTAGTGATGCAATTTTTGCTACACTTGATTATCAAAGAACAGATTTAAAAGATGCACATTTTGATAATATGTTTACTAGTTTAAATTATCAGTTCAAAGAACTGGATATATTATCTCCATATATTGGAGGAATAGCTGGATACAACATTATGAACTGGGATGTATTTCCTATTTCTCAATCAATCTCACACCCTAGTAGTTCATCATTTTTTACAGGGGCACAAATTGGAAGTGATATCTCTATTCGAAGTGATTTAGATTTTTATATTTTTTATAGATATTTATGGATAGATAATAAAACAATTATATTAATTAGTCCAGATAAAAAAGAGATTACTCATGAAAATGAGCAAAATCTTAATGTAGGTGTAAAGTTTAAATTTTAAAAGGTTTTAAAGCCCTAAACAGTCAGAGATACTGTAAAGACCAGCTTCCTTATTTGCAATCCATTCTCCTGCACGTAAGGCACCCTTAGAGAATGTACTTCTTGATGTTGCAGTATGGTTAAGCTCTAAGAATTCACCATCATTGTAAAAACCAACAGTATGGCGACCTACGATATCTCCACCACGAATAGCCATAACAGCTATCTCATCTTCGCTACGCTCACCAATATTACCATCACGACCACTAATGCGTACCTTGTCGAGTTCAAGTCCACGACCACGGGCAGCATGTTCACCAAGAGTAAGTGCTGTACCACTCGGAGCATCTTTTTTATGTTTATGGTGCATTTCGACTATCTCTATATCGAAGCCTTGAAGTGCTGCTGA
>Ga0256826_1002564_pt1 | contig 11010 bp, 5 predicted proteins | sample CV79metaG_FD_185975 | JGI IMG/M metagenome (GOLD analysis project Ga0256826, IMG submission 185975) | Hydrothermal vent microbial communities from East Pacific Rise, Pacific Ocean - CV79 | ecosystem: Environmental > Aquatic > Marine > Hydrothermal vents | place: Pacific Ocean: East Pacific Rise... | reverse complement strand
TAAAAACATTAGTATTGCAATGATCGAAAGAGAAAAAATTGAAACTACTTTACCAAAAGCTAAAGAATTAAAAAGATTCATGGAAAAATTAGTAACAAAAGCAAGAGTTAATGATGCTAACGCACATAAAGCAGTATTTGCAGTGTTACAAGATAAAGAAGCAACAAAAAAATTAATGAACGAAATCGCTCCTAAATATGAAACTAGAAACGGTGGTTATACATCAATCGTTAAAACTAGAATCAGAAGAGGTGATGCAACACAAATGGCTTACATTTCATTTGTATAGTAATTAGTTTTACTTCTTAAAAAAGGCTTGATATTTATATCAAGCCTTTTTTTATGCCAAAAATTATATAATAACTTATACACATAACAATAGTTATGATATAAGAGAGAACAAATGTCTTCTAAAAAATATGTTAATAAATTTATAATTTATTTTACTACCTCAATCATAATATTATTAACTCTTTCCTATACATATATAAAATCACCAAAAATACTAGAATCATTTAATGGAACATTACGTGATTATATGTTTTCATTTAGAGGAAAAGTACCTACTAATGATGATGTAATAATAATTGATATTGATGAAAAATCATTAGATAAAATTGGTCAATGGCCATGGGGAAGAGATAAGGTTTCTGAACTATTAGAAATACTAACAAATTCTGGAATTGGCGCAATTGGAATGGATATACTATTTGCTGAAACAGATAAAAGTTCACCTCATAATATATTAAAAGAATACAATATTACAAATATAAATATTAGGAATAATGATAAATTATTTGCCACAACTATTGCAAATACGCCCACAATTATTGCTTATCAATTTCAAATTGATGGAGAGAATTATTTAAAGCAAGGTGAAATAAATATACCTGCCGTTGTAATTGAAAAAAATAAACAAAATGATGATGAATATGTATTAAATGCAAATGGTGTGATATTAAATATTCCAAGTATTCAAGATAATGCATATTCAAGTGGATTTTTTAACAATATACCTGATGAATCAGGAATGATAAGATCAGTTCCTCTTATAATTAAATATCAAGACCAAATGTATCCTTCTTTAGATTTAGAATTAATACGAGCATCATTAGGTATTAATAAAATTGAGATAAATTATATTGCAAATGGAATAGAATCAATATCAATAGGAGACTTTTTTATTCCAACGGATAGATATGGAAGATTAATGGTTAACTTTAGAGGGCCATCTAAAACATTTAAATATATATCAGCAATTGATATCTTTAATGGTAAATATAAAGAAAAAGATATAGAAGGAAAAATTGCACTTATAGGAACTACTGCTGCTGGTCTTAAAGATTTAAGAGCAATACCATTTGATAATATATTTGCTGGGGTAGAAGTACATGCAAATGTTATTGATAATATATTGCATGAAGATTTTCTAACAAAACCTTTATTTGTAGATAATATAAATTTAATAATGATTTTAATAGTTACCATATTAACTGTTATGATTGTAACATATTCACCTTTTTGGTTAAATCCGTTTACATTAGTTTTTATGAGTACAATAACAATAGTATTTGTTTATAATATGTTATTTGAATATAAAATTGTATTAGATTTATTTTTGCCATTATTTGCAGTATTTATATCAACAATTATTACTACATTTATGGATTATTTATTTGAAATAAAAAAAGAAAGACAAATTAAACAAAAGTTTGCAACAAAAGTATCTGAAGATGTTATGAAAAACTTACTTTTAGATATTGATAATAATGATTTTAAATCGATGCAAAGAGAAGTAACTGTATTTTTTTCAGATGTTAGAAATTTTACAAATATTTCAGAAGCTGCAAATGATGCACATAATTTAATTGAATTTTTAAATATATATATGAATCCTATGACAGATATTATTATTGAAAATAAAGGGACAATTGATAAGTATATAGGTGATGCAATTATGGCTTATTGGAATGCTCCAACTAAAATAGATAATCATGCTACATTAGCCGTTGATTCTGCACTTGAACAATTACATTATTTAGAAAAATTGAATAAATCAATAATTAAAGATAAAAGATTTATTAATATTGTAAAAGAAATGGGAAAAAACAATGTACAGCCAATTGATATAGGTATTGGGATAAATACAGGGGTATCAATAATAGGAGAAATGGGCTCATCTAAAAGAAGTGACTATACTGTTATTGGTGACCCTATAAACTTAGGTGCTAGACTTGAGTCACTGTGTAAGTATTATAATTCAAAATTAAATATATCAGACTTTACAAAAGTACAACTTGAAGATAAATATATATTTAGATTTTTAGATAAAGTACGAGTAAAAGGAAAACATGAAGCAGTAAATATTTGGCAAATTCATGATTACAAAAAAGTTACAAATGGTAATAATTTATATGATGTAAGCTATAATAATATTAACGAGGAACTTAGTTTATATAATGATGCTATAGATTTATATCAAAATGAGAAGTTTGAAGAAGCCTTGAAAATATTTAAAAATATTCAATCTTGGACTAATAAAACTAACCAAAATATTTATAATATCTATATTAGTAGATGTGAACATTATATAAAAAACCCACCAGAAGGATTTGACGGAATATTTGAACATACAACTAAAGGCTAGAATATGAAAAAAAGTTTAATATTATTAAGTGGTATAATCAGTTTAAACGGTGCAGTAGTAAATCAGCAAAATATAAATTTTAATGAATTGCAACTTTCAAAATTTAACTCATCAAAACAAATAAATAAGTATGAAGTAGGTATGAGCTTTTATAAAAATAAAAATTATAAAGTATCCTATGAAATATTTAATGCGTTAGTTAAAAATAATATTGAAGATAAGCAAATAAACTTTTATTTAGGAAGAAGTGCTTTTGAACTTGGGTTATATGATGAGTCATATAGTGCATATGAAAGAATATTGATTAAATATCCAAATGAAACAAGAGCAAAACTAGAGATTGCAAGAATTTATTTTATTCAAAGTAAATATCAAAATTCAAAAAAATTATTTTTAGAAGTCAAAAAAGAAAACTTACCAAAAGAGGTTGAAAATAAAGTTGATCATTATTTATCAAAAATAAATAATAAATTACAAAAAAATAATATTAATGCTCTTTATATGTTTGGAATAGGATATGACACAAATATAAATAATAGAGCAAATAATGATAAATTTAATATGCCAAACTCATCATTAGTACTAACTAATAGTACGAAGGATGAATCTTCTGTAGATATATTTGCAGCAATGTTTATTAATCATAAATATCAATATAATGATACTTTTACATTTGCAAATAATTTTTTAATATATGCTAAAAAATTATTAAAAGACAGTACTAAAGATATTGCATATATATCATACTTGCCAAGTATAATTACTCATAATGATGAGTATAGTATTGAGTATGGTTTATTTGTAGATTTTTTAAGATATGAAAATAACTACTATTTACAAACTTATGGTATTAATCCTAAGATTTATTATACTTTTTCTTCACAAACACAAATTAATGTATCTTTAAAATATCAAAATAAAGCTAATCAAGTAAAATCAAATAAAGTAAAAGATGTAAAATATATAAATTTTAATATAAATGCTATAAATATATTAAATGATAAGTATACTTTACACTCAAAATTTGAACTTGAAAATGAAAAAAAAGATTCAGGAAATCTTACAAATATTGATTATTCTAGTATAAATTGTAATTTATTATTGAATTACAAATATTCAAATAAACTAAGTATTAGTCCTAGTATTTATTATAAAAATAAAAAATATAAAGATACGCATAGTATATATCTAAAAAAACAAGTAAATAAAGAATATACATATAGTTTGGATAGCCTTTATCTATTAGATAATGCATGGGTAAATAAAGTAAATATTACACATAACAATGTTAAATCAAATATTGATTCAAGTTCTTATAAAAAAAATACTTTAAGTATTAGTTTTATGAAAAGATTTTAGGAGTATATCATGAGAATATTATTTAGTCTTTTATTTTTAGTAAATATAGTTTACGCAAGTGTAGCAGTAGTATCAGCATTTAAAGGTGATGCAAACATATATAGAGAAGGTCAAGAAATAGATGTGCATGTTGGAATTGAAGTTAATAAAAATGATAATTTAAAAACATTTAATAATACAAAATTGCAATTAATATTTAAAGATAATACAAGAATTACAATTGGAAAAAATTCACAATTTTCAGTAGAGAATTATTTTTACGATGAAGCTAATCCAAGTGTTTCAAAAGCAAAATTTAAATTTACAAAAGGATTATTCCGTACAATTAGTGGACGTATTGGGAAACTTAACAAAAAACAATTTAAAATCATAGTTAAAAATGCAACAATTGGAATAAGAGGTACTGTATTTGACGTATTTGTTAGTAATGAGTATACAAAAGTTGGTGTATATGATGGAGAAGTATATTTTGAAAATAATAAAAATATAACTAATATTAAGTCAAATGAATACTTTATATATGAAAATATAACTGATAAAAGAATACTTAAAAATGGAAAATTTAAAGAAAGTTTTGAATTTGATGATAAAAAGAGTGATAAATATATAAAAACAAAAAATACTAAAAATACTCCAAAGCTATCAACTAATAATCCAAATAATCCAACATCTGGTATAAAAAATGAAGTAAATAATATAGTAAATGCTAAAGAAATAAATACTGAACCACAGTTAATAAAAGAGATAATTGATGATGGTGTTAGTCTGAATGATGTCCCTGATTTAGATTATGGCTACTGGCAAGACCCTATTAATGACAATAAAAGAATTGACACATTTATAGATGGTATTAAAACAGTTACTAGTGTAATTAATAGTAAAAGTGGAACTGCAACATATAAAGGGCAAATTGCATCAATTGTTACGGACTTAGATGGAGTAAAAGTTGATAGGGGTGGTACTATTGATTTAAATGTTGATTTTGGCGAAAATTCAATAAATGGAACAATTGAAATAAATAGTGGACAATATAGAGTGGAATTTTTTGATGCTTCAATAAGTAATTCTGAATTTAGTACAACTGATATATACAGCAATGGAGATATTGAAGTTCAAAGTGGAAGCATAAATGGTAAATTTTATGGTAATAATGGAGATAGTATAGGTGGTGACTTTATACTTAATGGTGCAGATACTAGTGTGGTAGATGGTTCATATGGAGCTGAAATTCAATAAATATTATAATTTTTAAAATAGCCAATACTTTGGCTATTTTTTTAATATAAGAAATATAATAATTAGATATAATCATAAATAAATAAAGTAGCAAAGAAGTATTATGTCATCAAAACAAACACCTCAATTTACACATCTTCACTTACACACAGAGTACTCAATGCTCGATGGTGCGAATAAAATCCCAGTATTAGCTAAAAAGATAAAAGAACTAGGTATGAATAGTGTTGCCATGACAGATCATGGAAATATGTTTGGTACAATTACTTTTTATAATGAGATGAGAAAAAATGATATCAAACCTATAATTGGACTTGAAGCATATTTACACAATGAAGAAGAAATAGGGGATAAATCAACTAAAAAAAGATTTCATCTTTGCTTATATGCTAAAAATGATGCAGGATACAAAAATCTAATGTTTTTATCATCTCAAGCATACATGCATGGTTTTTATTACTATCCTAGAATAAATAAAAAACTATTAAAAGAAAACTGTGAAGGATTAGTTTGTACATCTGCTTGCTTACAAGGTGAAATAAATTGGCATCTAAATTTAAATAATGAAAGAAATGTAAAAAATGGTGCAAAAGGTTACGATGAAGCAAAAAAAATAGCACTAGAATACAAAGAGATATTCGGAGATGATTTTTATTTAGAAATTATGCGACATGGAATAGTAGACCAACACTATATAGATAATCAGATTCTACAAATTGCACATGAAACTGGTATCAAAATAGTTGCAACAAATGATACTCACTATACAGAGCAAAAAGATGCAGAAGCGCATGAAGCATTTATGTGTATTGCTATGAATAAATTGTATGATGATCCAAATCGTATGCGTCATAGTGTACATGAGTTTTATGTAAAAAGTCCTGAGCAAATGGCAACATTATATGCAGATATTCCAGAAGCATTACATTCAACTCAAGAAATTGCAGACAAATGTAATCTTGAAATAAAACTAGGAGATCCAACTCCACCAAATTTTAAATTTACTTTAGAAAAACTAGAAGGTTTAGGATTGCAAGCACCAGAACCTGGAATTGAGTATAGTTTAGAAAATGATAAAGTACTTTTTATTGCTGAGTGTTGGAGCGGATTAGAAAAACGACTTAAAATAGTACATGAAGATAAACATCAAGAATACAAAGATAGACTGCAAGTTGAAATTGATATTATCAATAATATGAAATTTCCAGGATACATGCTAATTGTTTGGGATTTTGTAGATTATGGAAAATCAATTGGAGTACCAGTTGGACCAGGACGGGGTTCAGCTGCTGGATCTTTAGTTGCTTTTTGTATGAGTATTACAGATATTGATCCTATTCCTTATGGTTTATTATTTGAGAGATTTCTAAATCCTGAAAGAATATCAATGCCCGATATTGATATGGATTTTTGTCAAGCAAGACGACAAGAAGTTATTGACTATACGGTTCAAAAATATGGAAGAAACAATGTTGCTCAAATTATTACTTTTGGTAAACTCTTAGCTAAAGGGGTTATTCGAGATGTTGCAAGAGTACTTGATATGCCATATGCACAAGCTGATGCTATGGCAAAGCTTATTCCAGATGAATTAGGAATAAACCTTACAGATTCATGGGAAAAAGAACCAAAAATAAGAGAACTTTGTGAAGCAGATCCAAAAGCACAAAGGGTTTGGACTTATGCTTTAGCACTTGAAGGCTTAAATAGAAATGCAGGAACACATGCAGCAGGTGTTGTTATTTCAAATGATCCACTATGGACAAAAACTCCATTGTTTAAACCAAGTGGACTTGATACCATAGCTACACAATATAATGGAAAATATGTTGAAGATGTAGATTTAATTAAATTCGATTTCTTGGGTCTTAAGACACTTACTGTTATTGAAAATGCACTAAAACTTATAGAAAAACGTCATGGACATAGAATTAACTTTGTAGAACAAGATGTAAATGATCAAGAAGTATATGATTTAATTTGTACAGGTCATACAGTTGGATTATTTCAAATAGAATCATCGGGAATGCAAGATTTATGTAGACGATTAAAACCAGATAATTTTGAAGATATTATTGCCGTACTTGCTTTATATAGACCAGGACCTATGGAGTCTGGGATGCTAGATGATTTTATTGATAGAAAACATGGACGTGCAAAGATTGACTACTTTTATGATGAGTTCACTGAACCTTTACGACCAATACTTGAGCCTACTTATGGTGTTATTGTATATCAAGAGCAAGTTATGCAAATCGTACAAGTTATTGGTGGATTTTCTCTTGGTGGTGCGGATTTAGTACGTAGAGCTATGGGTAAAAAGATTAAAGAAGAGATGGATAGACTAAAAGGCGAGTTTGCTCTTGGTGGAGTAAAAAAAGGTTATGTAAAAGAGCATTGTGAAGAGCTATTTGATTTGATTGTAAAGTTTGCTGGATATGGATTTAATAAATCACACAGTGCGGCATATGCAATGGTGACATTTTATACTTCATATTTGAAAAAATACTATCCTACAGAGTTTATGGCAGCTCTTCTTACAAGTGAAAAAGATAACACAGACAAAGTTGTAAAATATGTAGATGAAGTAAAAAGAATGGGATATGAACTCGTACCACCTGATATCAATAAATCTTATTTGGTATTTTCTGCAAATACAATTGAAAATAAAGAAGTAGTATTTTTTGGAATGGGAGCACTTAAAGGTGCTGGTGATGTTGCTATTAATTCTATTATTGCAGCTCGTGGAGATGAAGAATTTAAAGATCTTAGTGACTTCGTATCTAGAATTGATGGAAGTAAAGTAAATAAAAGAGTAATAGAAACACTGATTAAATCAGGTGGATTTGATACTTTTGGTTATAGTAGAAATGCAATGCTAGAGCAACTTGAATATATAGTAGAAACAGTAGGAAAAGCTAGCCAAGCCAAAAAACAAGCAGTTGGTAGTTTATTTGGTGACGATGAAGAGATGACTACAGTATCAATTGAGCTAAAAGATATGCCCGAATTTGATGATAAAGAGATATTAGAATTTGAAAAAGCAAGTTTAGGATTTTATGTATCTGGACATCCACTTGATAAATATAGAGAAACACTAGATGAGATAAATTATACTTTATCTTCAGAATTTGATGAACTACAAGATGGAACTGAAACACTACTTGTAGGAAAAATTGAAAATATCCAAAAAAGAATATCCAAAAAAGGAAATCCATTTGGTATTGCAACAATTATGGACTTACACGGCTCTTTTGAGATTATGATGTTTGATTCATTAATTAAAGAACTAGAAGAAGATTTTGACCTTAATAAGCCAATATCTATGAAAGTAAAAGTTACAGTTGATGATTTTGGAACAAAGTTCAATATCAAAAAAGTTCAGTCTTTAAAAGAAGCAAAATCTGTAAAACTAAAAACAAAAAAAGCAGAAGTGATAGAACCAACTTTAAATGTATTTATAGAGTACTCAAATGATGTAAATATTTTATATAAAATATTTGAAGTAGTATCTACAAACCAAGGTAAAAGAGATATGCAAATTACAGTAAAATCAAAGCTTGGAAATATAGAAGTAGATAGTGGATATAAAATAAACAAAAATGTACCAGCTCTTCTTGAAGAGATAGATGGTGTTTATTGTGAGTAAAATAATGATTATAAAAACATTATTTAGCTATGATTCTAAAAATAATTTATTTATAAACTAAAGAGAAAAATGAACTTAACAAAAAAAACAATAGAAGCACTAAAAGAACAATATCTTGCAGATAGTAGACCTTGGGTTGTAACATACTCAGGAGGTAAAGATTCTACTGCTGTATTACATTTAGTAATAACTATGTTACAAGAACTTCATTCTGAACAAAAAGATAATAAGCATTGTTATGTTGTATCATCAGATACAACAGTTGAAATGCCAATTATCGAAAAATATACTAAAACAAAGTTAGATGAAATTGATAATTTTGCAAAAAATTCAGATTTAAAACTTTCATGCCATACTTTAGAACCTAAAATTGAGGATTCATTTTTTACTTTAATGTTAGGGCTTGGGTATCCTGCTCCAACTAGTACTTTTAGATGGTGTACCGAAAGACTAAAAATAAATCCAGCAACAGAATTTCTAGAAGATTTAGTAAATGAACACCAATCTATTTTGATGCTTTTAGGAGTAAGAACTGATGAATCTACTGCTAGGGCAACATCTATAGAATCTAGAGTTTTAAATCATAGAGGTCTATCTGTTCATGATAGTATTCCAAATGCATATGTTTTATCTCCTATTAAATATTGGTCCACTGAAGATGTATGGACATATCTTAGCAAAAATCCATTTCCTTGGGGTGACCATACATATATGATGAGTTTATATGACAAAGGTAGTAGTGAGGGTGATTGTAATATTGCTTTAAATCCTGATTCTCCGTCATGTGGAAAAACAAGATTTGGATGTTGGGTTTGTACTGTTGTAGAAAAAGACCGTTCTATGGAAGGTATGCTTAAAAATGGTGAAGAATGGATGCAACCTCTTTGGGAATATCGAGAAAAAATATATAACTATAGAAATGATACAACTAAAAGATATACAAGAAGAAGAAATGGTGCAAATGGTGCTGGTGCATTTTTGATGGAAGTAAGAAGAGAACTATTAGAAGATTTATTAAAAGCCCAAGTAGAAATAAATATAAACTATCACAATATAAAAAAGAATGATACTGACTACAATAAAACTGAAAAAATACAAATTATAAGAGATGAAGAGATAGAGTTGATTCAAATCAAATGGAATAGTGATGGAGATATATTAAATCATGCTTATAAAATAGCTCAAAAGTATAATAGATTACTTCATAAAAAACTATCTACAGAATTAAGAGAAGAATTAGAAGAGTTTGATGAAGAGGATTTTAATATTGATTTATTTGAACGAATTTATGAATTAGAATCATATAGAAAAAATATATCTAATAGATATGGAATTATAAATGATATTGAAAAAAGAGTTATAGACTTTTATAAAGGTGAGTTCCGTGAAATTAACTAGTCTAAGTATAAATAATATGTTTTCATACAATGGTACTAGTACTATTGACTTTGAAAATATTTCATGTATTATAGGTACAAATGGATTTGGTAAAACATCTATTTTAAACTCTATTAAACTATGTTTAGGGCATTCTAATATTGACTTAAATTCTATATTAAATAATAATGCACAAGAAAAAAAATGTTTTGTAACTCTTAATTTTGATAGCTTTAGTATAAAAAGAGTTTGGGATTTTACTTCTAAAATAGAAGAAACATTAACTATAGTTTTTCAAGATGACAAAAAACTTGAAGATAGTGAAGCTGAACATTTTATCAAAAATAAAATACCAGATTTTTTAGTAGATTTTCTTTTTTATGATGGTGAAGTTGGAAATAATTTATTATTACTTTCAAATACAAAATTAAAATCTATATTTGACTTTATTTTTGATTTGGATTTGCTTGTAAATACACAAAAAGATTCTTTAGAAGTTTCAAGAAGACTACTTGAAAATAATAGTGATAATGACACAACAAAACTAATAGAACTAGAAAATAAAAAACTAAATCTACAAGAAACTATACTAAGTCAAAAAGAAGAATTTCAAGATAAATCAAAAGAATTAAAAGCACTACATTTATCTTTACAAAAAATAAATACTCAAATACGAAATAAAAATAAAAAAACAAAAGAACTACACTTAGAATTAGAAAAAATAAATGAAAAATTAAATCAA
>Ga0256826_1002563_pt1 | contig 11014 bp, 18 predicted proteins | sample CV79metaG_FD_185975 | JGI IMG/M metagenome (GOLD analysis project Ga0256826, IMG submission 185975) | Hydrothermal vent microbial communities from East Pacific Rise, Pacific Ocean - CV79 | ecosystem: Environmental > Aquatic > Marine > Hydrothermal vents | place: Pacific Ocean: East Pacific Rise... | reverse complement strand
CATATCTATTCATAGTCAAAATGTTTTTGTCAGAAAACATATTACGAAGAAACATCTCAACTTCGTCAACATTATTTGGTCCACCCATATTGAGCAGTAGTAGTGCTTTTTTCAAATGACTTAACCTAGTATTTTTTGATGTATTTTAGCATCTTTAATTAAACCTATCTTTATAAGAACACTTCAAACACATCTCTTCAGAACATTTACCATCTTTAAAGCCATTTATCATGGCTGTTGCTCTTTTTTCATGAAGAATATCATTTAAATTTTGCTCTTGTAGGTTTCCTAACTTCATAACGGCATCATTATCTAAACAGCAGGGAATAACATCTCCATTGGCTAAGACTCCAATGTGTGAGCTTAATCCTTGACAGGTTCCATGACCATAGTTTCTGTTTTGCAAAGAGGGCCACTCAAAGTAGTTATCGAAGTGTAGTAAAACTTTGTTCTCAAGACGTATGCTCTTTTTCTCTTTTGGGTCTAAACTCTCTAGGTCTAACTTAACGCTAAAGGAGTTCTCTAAAACAGTAAAAAGCTCTCTGTTAAATAATTTTTCAGACATTATCTCATCTAAATTCCACATTCTAAGATTTATAAAAATCTCTTTTTCTTGATTTACTTTCTCATGACAAAGGTTTAAGATGGGCTTCATATACTGCTCAAATGTTATGGAGGTATCATTTTTATTAAAGGCATTCAGTGAAATATTTATCTGCTTAACAGCTGGGTGAAAAAGCGTCTCAAAAGAGTGTTTTTTCATGAAGTAACCAGATGTAGTAAGCATTGCTTTTAGTTTGTATTTATGAATAATATCTAAGTAGTCAGAGAGGTTAGAGAGAGTTAAAGGATCACCAACAACATGACAAGCAATCTCTTTTGTAAAACCTTTTGCTTCTTGAATAACTTTTTCAAAAAATTCTAAACTCATGGTTTCATTGGGTAGATTTTTAGTGGGACAAAATGAGCAACGTAAACCACATATGTTTGTTAACTCTATATATATTCGGTAAAATTTCATTAGAAAGTATAACACCTTTTTGGTACAATTAGCACTAAAGGAATTTTTTATGTCTATATTATTAAAATATGCAACACTTATAACTCTGGTTTTTTTTATTTGGAGTTGTTCTGCACCCGATGAAAACAGTAAAGAGAAAGTAGTTGTTCCAGAAAAAATTACTCTTCTTTTTGTAACACAACCCTCTTGCCCATCTTGTGATAACCTAGAAGAGACCATGGAACTAGCTAAACCCCAAGAGCTTTTAAAAAACTATTTTGAAGTTAAAAAAGTCTATTTAGGAGAAAAACTTCCTGATGGTTTAGAAGAGCCAAATGGTACACCTACTGTCTATTTCTTGGGAGCCAATAATGAAGTATTAGTTGAACCAATGATTGGAGAGAGAGAAGAGCTTGGACTCATAGAGTTTTTAGAAGATGCTCTCTTAGAGTTTAAAAAGACTTATCACGTAGACTTAATAGAAAAAAAATTAAAAGAGGAAAATAAACATGCCAAAACTAACTAATTTACTAATAATACTGTTTGTATTGACTGCTTGTAGTAGTGCCAATTCAAATGAAATAGCTGATATTCCAGAAGCTTCTGGAATATCATATTGTAAAAATACAGATACACTCGTAGTTGCAAGTGATGAAGGTTCATTTTATGAACTTACTACAGATGGAGAGATAATCTCAGAACATGAACTAGGAGACTACGACTTAGAGGGTGTTGTTTGCAAAAGAAACAAGTTTATTTTTGCTGTAGAAGGTGGTGCTTTACTTAGAGTTAACAGAGAAACATTAAAAACTAAACTAGTAAAGATTAAGGGAATTAAAAACCAAAAATTTAAATTTTCTGATAAACATGGCATTGAAGGTATTAGTAAAAGAGGTAAACTTTACTACTTAAGCATTCAAGCAAAAAAGAAAAAAGATGCCTATATTGTAGTTGTGAAGATGAAAAAAAATTATGCAAAAATAGTTAGAATCATTCATCATAAAATCATTGATTCTTCTGGACTTCAATGGTATCACCATAGACTCTATATTGTCTCTGATAAAAAAGATAAACTTTTTGTCTATAACTTAAAACAGAGAAAAATTATGAAAAGAATTAAACTACCAAAGTTTGCTCAAGAGGGAATTACTTTTGACGACGATGGTAATGCCTACTTTGCAGATGACGATGGACATGTTTTAAAATATGGTGACTTTCTCTAGATTTTAGAGACTCTCACCTCTTAGAACATCTAAAACATTAGTAGCGTAACACCCCTTTGGAAGGCTAAACTCTAACTCATAGTGAGCCTTCTCCTCTACATAGTTCTTCTTAACATCCGTTACACCTATCCACGCATAACGTCTAGCACCATTTTCAGGCATCTCTTGGTCATAATTTTGCTCAATAAGTCCAGCAACTTTCTCTGTACGACTTACACGTTTTCCAGCCAAAAGACCAGAAGGAGCAATATCCCACTCTTTAAAACGTTTTGCCTCTTCTTTCATATCTTCTAACTCAAACACTCGTCCAAAAGGATAATGCATCATCAAATCACCCTCTAAAAGTTTAAAAAAGTGTGGCTGCTCTTTTACACCCTCTAAACTCCCTTGTGGAAGCTCAAAAACTTTCTCTGCATCAGCTTCTGAAAAAGCCTCTAGTAACATAGATAGTTCAATACGTTTAGAGAGCCATGCATTAAACAGATGAGACTGATAAGCATTAATGAGAAAAGTACGAGTCTTTCTATCTCTCATTTTTAAAGTCCCCTCAACAATCTCTTTACCCTCTTTCCAGTTATCACCATGTGTTCCAAAACGTTGATTTCCAAAGTAATTTGGCACTCCATTTGCCTTGACCCATTTAAGTACTGAGTCTAACTTGTCTTTTTGAACACCTAAAACTTTTTTAAGACGCACTTTAAAGTGATTACCCTTTAAATGCCCCACACGAATCTTGTTATTGTGTCGGTAAGTTCCCAAAATCTTAATTTTATCATGATTAAAAGTCTTCAACTTCTCTTCATTATCTTTAGCCAATATAGAGATATACTGCATAGTCATAGCATGTTTGTCTTTTAACCCAGCATAACCAATATCTCTCTGTTTAATCTTACAGTATTTTGCAATAGCTGTTATCATCTCCCAAGTGGTCATATCTTTTTTACGAACATGAACAATAAGGTGTTCACCTTCACCAGTAAACTCATAGAGTGGAATCTCATCTACAATAAAGTCACGAGAAGTTGGGTTAAATATAAAATTGTTTTTTACTTTTACAGGATAGAGAAGTTTTTGCATTTTTTTCTTTCATTGGTGGAAATTTTAAGGGTATTATACCTTAAAGCTATTTAGCTTAAAATTCCTTATACTTAGAGTCTGTACCAAATTTTCAATATTCATATAATGCTCTTGTGGTTTTAAAGAGAGTGCTTCATTGATAATGTCCATAAAGTAATATTCATATTTCACGGCTCTCTTCTGTTGTATAAACATAACCTATTTTAGGAAAGGTAGCTAATATTTGTTCTTCTGTTCTTAACATCTTCTAGCCCTCTTTGTATCATTTTATCAAATGCCAAGGCTCTAATAATCTCTTTTGCAATAATCTTAGGTGCTGTCATAACTACTCCTCCAACATCCCTACTCTTTTGTCTGTCAAAAGTATTTTCATTTGGCTAATAGCTAACTCATTGAGCTTCTTTAGTAAAGTTTGAACTGTGGTGAAATCCATGAAGCAAACTCAAAAGCAATATCTTTGTGGGCATAAGTACCACCATAGCGACCTGCTTTAGAGAATATACCGATGGCATTCGTTTTTTGTACCCATTGTTTAACAGAGAGTGTAAATCTGTTAACTCCAGCTTGATTTCTAATTCCCTCGAATTCGGGGGAATTAAAATATTAAAGTGGTCGAATTTCACCACTTTAAAGCTATATAATATTTATCTCAATCTTTTTATCAAACGCTTTTGCAACTTTAGCTAAAAAGTCTATGCCTACATTTACCGTTCCATTCTCTACACGGCTAATAACGGCTTGTGTAGTACCAATCTTTTTAGCCAACTCTGTTTGAGACAAATCGTAAGCATTACGCAGTTTAATAAGCTGTTCAACTACTGCATAACGTAACTCTAGGTTATCCCACTCTTTTTTAAATGTCTCATCTTCTAATGATTTATCTAAGTGTTTTCTAAAATCACTCATCCGTTATCTCCTTCATTCTCTGTTTTGCTAGAGTTATCTCTTTTTTCGGTGTCTTTTGCGTTTTCTTTGTAAATCCATTAAGCATAATAAACTGTTTACCTGTATGTGCGAAATAGATAACCCTGTAAATTCCACTGGTATCTTTAGCTCTAATCTCATAGAGTTTATCTTCTAGTGCTTTTATGTATGGTTCTTTCAACTGCAAGGCAAACTTTTCTAACAAATCTTAGCTCTTACTTTTTCATTAAGACTATCTAACCACTCTTCAATAGGTGATTCACCATTTTCAGTCTTATAATAATTAACTTGCCACTTCACATTATATCTTATTAGGTATATTTAAACTCTCAAAATTTATTTAATATTCTAACAGAAAATAATATTATTCATAAGAAATATGTCAAATTGTAATGTTTTACTTTTAATAGCTTTTTCGTCAAAACCAAACCACATCCAAAAATATATTTTGGTCGCCGTAGGGTGTTGTGCCTCACAACACCGTCAAATGGGCATTGGCATAAAAGCGAAATTCAATAGTTTCAACAACATGGTTTTGACGGTATTTTCATGGGAAAACCCCCTACATTTAAAATCTATTTCAAATATCTCTCTATCTCTAATGCTCCATGAAAGACACCCAAAATAGAAATTAAGTCTTCTTCAACAAGATAAGCTATTCTATAATGTCCATAAAGTAATATTCGTATTTCACGGCTCTCTTCTGTTGTGTAAACATAACCTATTTTAGGAAAGGTAGCTAATATTTGTACTTTGTTATATATCTCTTTACTTATACGCTTTGCAACTTTTTTATTATCTTGAGCTATATAATCATGAATCTCTTTTAACCAAAAAACAGCTTCGTCTGTCCATTCTATTGCTACCATTGTGCTATCTGTTTCTCCATCTCTTTATGTGAGATTGTTCTTCTGTTCTTAACATCTTCTAGCCCTCTTTGTATCATTTTATCAAATGCTAAGGCTCTAATAATCTCATCATAACTGCTATCTTCTGGCAATGTATCTATAATTTCTTTTGCAATAATCTTAGGTGCTGTCATAACCACTCCTTTAATTTTTTTACTTTTTAGATTATAACATATTTTCATTTATCCAATGTCTCACTAAAGCTGTCTATCTCATCCCAAAAGTCATCATGTGAAATCATTTCTGTTTTTCCATTTTTGATGTCATCTCTAATCTGATGTAGCTCTCGTTGTCGTCTGTAGAAATATAAATCATACTCTAGGTTATAATCATTTTCTACTTCTATTTGGACGGTCAAATTCTGCATGGGTAATCCTTTTATCAAAAATATTTCTTTAAATCTCTTACGCAAAATCCAACCCAAACTCCACAGAAAATCGTGTAGCTTTAACCGTTGGTACAAGTGCATTGTTAATTTTTTCTAACGTTACTATGCCATACTGTTCCAGAGTCTTGAGCGTTCGCGACAAATTAGGCTTTGCTCTACCTGTCAACACCTCTAACTCTTTTAACGATTGTGGTTGCTTTTCAATAATGACTTTGAGTAGCTCTTGGTTTTGACTAGAGAGAATTTGTGACATAGACTGCAAAGATTCAAACCACACTTTTGGTTCATCTTCTTTAGGTACATACTCACCTTTTGCAATGGCAATGGTTCTTTTTTTGTATTGTTCTTTTGACATAATGCCAACTTTTATTACATTTTCTTTTTTCATCCGTGATTCTCCACATGAAATATGTTATCAATTGATGATAACATCATTTTATTTAAATACGAATTTTGTGCTTATAAATTCAATCATACATTTTATGCTATAATATAATCACTAACCTATCAAGGAGCATACCAATGCAAGATTTATTACAACGTATTACCATTGACTCTGAGATTTGTCATGGGAAACCTTCTATTCGTGGACTTCGTTATCCTGTTGAGATGATACTTCAACTTTTGAGTAGTGGTATGAGTACAGAGGAAATATTGGAAGATTATGAAGATTTGGAAAAAGAGGATGTTATGGCTTCTTTGCTTTATGCTTCTAAATTGACCGAAGTTAAATCTATCTATAAACTTGATGTTGCTTAATGAAGTTTCTTTTAGACGCTCATCTACCTAAAAAGCCCTCTACCTTTCTTGTATGGAAAGGTTATGACTCACTACATAACCAATGAGAGCATTGTCATAAAAGAATAGTTTTAAAATTAAAAACATCCCCTCCAAACCCTCTTCATACAATAAGCCACAACCTATTACATTACCCTACTTCATAAAATGGTTTTCTATGCTGATGAGCAATAGATACAATAATTATTCGTTTATCTAACAAAATATAAAAAATACTATAGGGGAATTTATGAACTACTACTCTATGTAGTTCATCGGTAACTTTTGGATAAAGAGTAGGAAGTTGAACGATAATATCAATACTCTGTTTGATATGCTCTTTAAAGCGTTCTCCTAACTCTTCTTGTTGTAAATTATAATAAGTTCTTGCATCTTCTAGTTCTGTTTGAGCCAGTTCTGAAAATTCTAATGTCATGAAGCAAAGACTTCTTCATATGAGACTGTTTTCATGCTACCATTTTTTAATGCTTCAACCCTTTTTATTGATTCTTCTATCCAAAGTTGGTCTATCTCTGAGTTTGGTTGACTTAGACTCTGTACCAAATTTTCAATAATCATATAACGCTCTTGTGGTTTTAAAGAGAGTGCTTCACTGATAATCTCATTTATGCTCATGATATATCCTTTGAGGTTTATTGTTTTTATTATAACACAATATATATATTGGAATCAAACCACATCAATAAAAATATTAGGTCGCAGTAGGGTGTTGTGCCTCACAACACCGTCAAATGAATATTGGCATAAACTTAACATCCAAATATTTTAATAATTTTGTGTCAAATAGTGGTTTTTCAATCTCAGACCCCTGTGGTAAAGAGAGTGCTTCATTGATAATCTCATTTATGTTCATGATATATCCTTTTAGAAATTATTTTTGTGTATGTTTTTGGAGTTGACATATCACACCTTCTTTATAAAACTCTCTTAACTTCATCAACTATATACTGAAAACTAGAACAATACCCTTCATAATAACAGTTATCAAACCTACTTTTTAATAATGTACCAATATTCAATCTATTACTCTTCAATTCATTTATTTTATCTCCAAGCTGTTGACCTGATAATCGACTTCTACAATCATCAATTTGAATTGCAAGAGATTCATTTTGTAATTTTTCTAATATCTCTTGAATAAGTTCAAATATTCTATGACCATTAATATAAAGATGTACAAAATCATCTTTAAGAAGAGTATCACTGATAATTTTATTTTTAATATCATTTACTTCTGTAGTCAAAATTGGAAATGAAGCATGAAGTTCTATAATTTTATTTTGAATTTTCAATTCTAACTGTTCTAAAAAAAGCTCTCCATTATTCGCTAAAGTATTTCTATCTACATTAGATTTATAGTCTATATCAGTCATCTCATTTTTTAAGAAAATATCCAATAAAAGTAGTTTAAAAATGATAGTAGAATATCTACTTAAAAAAATTTCAAAATCAAAATCATCTATTAATAGTGATTCTCTTAAAGTATGATTTAAACTTTTAGCACAACAAATATAACTCTCTACAGAATAGGTGTAAGTTTGAAAAATATATGAATTAGCATTTAATGGTTGATTAGTAATATAATCAAAATCACTGTCTATACAAATTAAAGCTTTGCCACTATGTTCTACTAAGAAATCTGCATATTTTAAAATTTCAACTTTACCTTGAGTTCCAGTTTTTGAATAAGAGATAAAACCAATTTTTTTATCTAGCAAAGCTTTTCTGAAAATAAAACTCCAAAATTTTTCATCCTCTTCATTCTCTATAAAAACTACTAAATCATAATCACTAAACATAGTAAATGCATTTATACGCTCAAGTAAATACTTGCTTACAGAATTATCATCTGACATTCTATACCTTTGAAATAATATCAGAAATTTTTACAACCTTATCCATCCAACCCTGAGTTAAAATCGCAGGTGAGTGTGTTGCCAATATAATCTGCATATCAGGATTTAATATTACCAAATCATCTATAAGTCTTCTTTGCCAATCTACATGTAATGATATTTCAGGTTCATCCAATACTAATATAATTGGTTCATCACTATTTAATAAAACCGTTAAAAGTATAATTAAAATTTGTTTTTCTCCTGATGATAATTGAGAATAAACAATAGCTTCATTATTAGCATCTTGAAATATAATTGGATGATTTTTATCTTTTAAATTTAAACGCTTTTCAGTATCTTGAAAAAGTTCATTAATAATTTTTTCAAATTTTTCTAATGTAATATAGACTTGATTATATAACTCATCTTTTTCATTATTTAATTTTTTAAGAGTAACAAAATCATCATTAGTTCCACTATTGAGAATCTCCGACATTTGATTAGTAATTTCTTCTATGCGTTCTTTGTATATTTTTTCCAATCTTCCCTGATAAGTACTAAACCCACTCTCACCATATATTAACTCTTTTAATATACTATTTAAATCACTCTGCTCTCCATCAAATGTATCAATATAGATTAAGCCTTGAAGATTTTGAATATTATTAATATCTTCATGCTTTCTCTCTTTAGACAAAGGTAAAAGCATATTATTTTTATACTCTTTACAGTAGTCTATTTTTATTAATTTAGTATTATATTTTTCTATAATATTCATATCATGTATAAGTTGCAAAAGAGTCGATTTCCCCATACCATTTTTACCTATCAGTATGTTAACCTGCTTATCAAGCTCCCATTCAATATTATATTTTTTCCAAAGCTGATTAACCGTGATTTTCTTTATAAACAGTGATTTTAATTTTGTAACTTCCTTTACTTCACAGCTATCAATTAAAAATTCTTTTAATAGCTTTTGAAACTCCTCTCTTTCTTCTTCTTTTCTGGGTAATACTTTTTCAAAAATTCTTTTTATATAAGTTCTTCTAACAGAAGTTGACCCAGCTCCACTTAACATATAAGCATCTTCCCAATTTTGATGATGATTTAGCAAAATTAATTCCCGAATATAGGATAATAATAATTGAGAAAATTGTTGTTTTATTCTATTGTTACTTTTTTCAAAATCAATATCAGAAAGCTCATTAATAGCTGGTCTATTTAAAAACATATTAATATTTTTCATAATTAAAGTATGAAAATCTGCGATAGGCTTTAAATGTCTAAACTCATCCTCTTCCCAATACATCCTAGTATTAAATGCTTTAATAGTTTGCCAAGCTTCCCTATTTAAGGTATTTAACCATTTTTCAAGAAAAATATTTGAATCATAATAGTTTAAAAGAGTAGTAAAATCATACTCTAAAGATGATTGTTCAATTTCAAAATCATCTTCATCTTCATTTTTTTTTACTATGTCAATAACATTTTGAAGCAACTCTTTAATTTGTATTTGACTAACAGTATTAATATCTTGATGTAACTCTGATAAATAGTATAAATTTTCTTCTTTGATATTTACAAAAATATCTTCATCTTCTAAAAGAGTGTTTTCTAAATTCGCAATATTACTAGATAATTTTGTTTTTATCTCATTTAAGTCAAACTCTAAACTATCAGTCTCAATCTTATCTGTCTTTGAAAAAATAAGATTTAATCTATCTTGATATCCATTTATTACAATACTTTTTACTGCTCTATTACCACCAGAGATAAAAGGATCATCTCCTTTTTCTATTAATAGAATAGCATCAGAAATAGCAAAAAAGTCTAAATGTCTAACAGATAATTCACTTCCGATATCTTTTAAACTATGCCCTATACCTTCTCCATCAATTAAAATAAATTTAAAATCTTGAGGTATCCAAGTAGCTAATAAATTTCCTTCGACTCTTGCGTACTTAATAAGTGGAGAGAGTGAACCTTTTTCATTAGATAAAAACTTTTTTGTCTCATCTATAAATACTTCTTTTTCTTCTTTTATAAAAGAGTAAATCAAATTATTATTATCATAAGATACATCACAAATTTCTGATAACTTTTTTTCTATTTCTATAAATATATCTAAAGATAACTTTTCAGTTAATAATTTCACCTCATCAGAAGAATTATCAATTTCTGATAATTTAATATCTTCTGAAAAATTTTGGAAAAGTCTCTCATTTTCAATAATTATATTTGCTATACTAGTTAAAAAACTATCATCAAGAATATATTTTAATCTAAATCGTTGGTCAGAAGACTCTTTTAATTTATTGATAATATCCGAAGAACCTTTTTTTCTAACTGTACTAATTGCAGATTTAACAATCTCTTCAATTGAATTAATTATCTCTTTTTTTTCTTTAAATAAAAGTATTGTTTTATATGGTAATGTAGAATCTATTATATACTCTGTAACAGCCACTGTAGTTCTCATCTGAGAAACTGATGGAAACTTATACTCTTTAGTGCCTAAAATATTCTGTACAATACTTGTTTTCCCTGCCCCTGTTGAACCCAACAAATACAGTTTTGGTAAATCTTCTGGAAGTTGACCTATTTCGTTATGAATTTCAGCTAATTTAGACATTTATATTACCCTTTTTATAATTAGGTTAATTATATCTCAATATCTATTAAATTTTTTATTTTATGAAGTACTCTTATTAATAAACTGCTTAACTCCTAAAAACCCCTCACCATAAAACAAACTCAACCCTCTCACAACATCCCTCATAACAGCATCTTCCCCAAGCCCAATCTCTTCCCCAATAATCTGAAACAACCCATGATGGTCACCAAGCTCTATCTCATGA
>Ga0256826_1002562_pt1 | contig 11017 bp, 6 predicted proteins | sample CV79metaG_FD_185975 | JGI IMG/M metagenome (GOLD analysis project Ga0256826, IMG submission 185975) | Hydrothermal vent microbial communities from East Pacific Rise, Pacific Ocean - CV79 | ecosystem: Environmental > Aquatic > Marine > Hydrothermal vents | place: Pacific Ocean: East Pacific Rise... | reverse complement strand
TATTAACCGTATTACTCTTTTTGCATTTTTACTCTCACTAGGGCTTCTAGTGGATGCCGCAATTATTGTAATTGAAAATATTCACCGCCACTACCACTCAATAGAGTCACAACATGAGTCTCCTGATGACCTTATGGTTAAGGCAACAGATGAGATAGGACCACCAACAAATATTGCCACGTTAGCAATTATTATGACTATGGTTCCTATGGCATTTGTTGGTCAGATGATGGGTCAGTTTATGAAACCTATCCCTGCTAATGTTCCTGTAGCTCTCATTGCATCACTTTTTGTTGCTTATATCTTCACACCTTATCTAGCGGTCAGAATGCTAAAACGTCCCGATTTTAGTAAAAAAGGAGGTCATTAATGTTTAAGAAGTTTGAAAATGCAGTTTTAAAAGGTATACAAAGCACTGCACAAAGAAGATTCATTCTTATTGGAACTTTAGTTGGATTTATCCTCTCTATAATGATGATTGCACCTACAAAAATGGTTCTAGCAAAGATGCTTCCAGGAAAAGATAATGATACTTTTACAGTCTACATTGACCTTCCAAACGGTAGCTCAATTCAGCAGACAAAAGAAGTGACTGATTGTGTTGTTGGATTTGTACAAAAAGAGGAAGAGGTTTTAGATACCGAGGTTTTTTTAGGCATGGGTTCACCTCTTGATTTTGCAGGACTTATTAAAGGTTCTCACTTTAAAAATTCAGAAAACGTGGCTGAAGTTGTACTTAATATTACAAAAAAACATCATCGCAATGAACCATCATATATGATGGTTCAACGTATGCGTCCAATAATCAACCAAACATGTTCAAATATCTATGCAAATACAAAAATCTCTTTTGTTGAACCACCAGCAGGGCCTCCTGTTATGGCAGCTATTGTCGCAGAAATTTATGGTTACGATGCACAAGGGATTAGAACACTTGCAAACAGAGTCTCTGGTGTTTTTGAAAAAACTGAAGGTTTAGTTGACATTGATATCATGCAAGATGATATTTTTGATACTTACGAAATTATAGTTGATAGTGAAAAAGTATCACGTTCAGGTGTTTCAATAAAACAGTTAAATGATATTCTCTACCTTGCTTTTGAAGGTATGAATATTGCTGTGAAAAATTCAGATGTATATAATGATCAGATTCCTATCTACCTCTCTTTAAGTGAAGATTCTAAAAAGTTTTCTTCTAAAGATATAAATGCAGTTAAATCTAAATTTGCATCACTAAAACTGATGAACAAAATGGGAATGATGATTCCTCTTACAGAGATAGTAACTGTTAAGCCTAAAAAATCGAATCCGATGATACTAAGTAAAAATCTCTACCAAATGACAAATGTTATGGCTGAAACAGATATGGTTTCACAAGTCTACCCTCTTATGGAGGCTAGAAATGTCATTTTAGATACTTTTAGTGACAAGTATGAAATAACAAAAACTGGTCTCTTTAACCTTGAGTTAAAAGACAAAGAGACAGCTTCAGTGTACAGACTTGTATGGGATGGAGAGATGGAAGTAACTCTTGATACCTTTGTAGAGCTTGGAGCAGCTTTTATAGCTGCTTTAGTACTCATCTTTCTGCTCATGGTAATTTACTATAAGAGCTATACTCTTAGTGGTATTATTCTACTTGGTTCATTCCTCTCTATTATTGGTGTAATTGTTGGTCACTGGATTATGGATATATTTACAGCTGACACCTTCTTTCTTACAGCAACATCACTCATAGGATTTATTGCACTTATTGGAATTAGTTCTCGTAACTCTTTGCTTCTTATTGACTTTACAAAGTCACTTATGGATGACAAAGGAATGCATAAAGCAGATGCCATTGCATATGCAACAGCAACACGTGCTAAACCAATTTTCTTAACTGCCGCAGCTATTATCTTGGCTTCAACACTTTTAGCTGGAGATGCCGTATTTGGTGGTCTTGGTGTTGCACTTATTTTTGGAACTGTTGCAGCTGTTGTCTCTTCACTTATTATTGTTCCTGTACTTATGTACATAGCTGACTTAGAGACTCACTTTGGTTTCCACGAAAGAAAAGCAGTATCTATTAACGATCCACTTTAATTCTCCTTAGGCTAGAGTTTCTACTCTAACCTAAACTTCTTTTTATTCTAAATTTCTCTTTTTTAATATTTTTTATTATAATTATAGTAAAAAATATTACTTAAGGATAGAAAATCAAAATAGCTTCACAAACACTATCCTTACTATATGTTGAAGATGATAAGGATCTAAGAGAAAATACTACAGAACTTTTTGAGTTTCTTTTCCAGAAAGTTTATGTTGCTAAAAATGGTAAAGAGGGACTTAAGCTCTATAAAGAGTACTATAATACCCATGCTCAATACATAGACTTAGTCATTAGTGATATTAAGATGCCTATAATGGATGGTATTACAATGAGTCAAGAAATTTATAAAATTCATAAAAAGCAAAAAATACTTATTACTTCGGCATATGATGATAAGCAATACTTAATTAAACTCATTGAGATGGGTGTAAGTGGGTTTCTACAAAAACCACTCACTAGTACACAAGTTAAAACTCTTCTGTTTAATATAACTCAAGAGATTACTAAAGATAAAAACCTTCGTAAATTTGTTTTTTTAACACAAGGGTATAGATGGGATAAAACGACACAAGAACTTTTTAATCATACCGATACTGTAAAACTTAGTGAAGCGGAAAAAAATCTTCTCTCTCTTCTTCTTAAAGAGCTTGGAGAGAGTTTTACTCCTCTCGAGATTTTTGATGCTATCTACTATAATAGACCTGAAAAAGAGTTCTCTCTAGACACCATTAAAAGCCTTGTTAAACGCCTAAGGAAAAAACTTCCAAAAAATACAATCCACAATACACCTTACCTAGGATATACAATCCACCCTACTTTCTAAATTTTTGACACCTTGTGACACTACACTCCTATATAATTCTTTATTGCAATAAAAAAACATAAGTGAGTCATATGAGATACAATATTAAAAAAATCAAAGAACTCTCTAGTAGTTTAAAGCTTCTTTACATAGAAGATGATGAGAAATCAAGAGCAACTACATTAGAGATGCTTAATAATCTTTTTTATAGTATAAGTACGGCAACAAATGGGAAAGAGGGGTTTGATCTTTTTAAAAAAAGAGATTTTGATTTAATCATTACTGATATTAATATGCCTTATCTCAACGGTATAGAGATGCTTAAAAAAATTAGAAAAATCAACTCTAAAGTATCTGTACTAATCTTATCGGCTTATAATGAGAGTGAATATTTCTTAGATGCTATTAGACTTGGTGTAGATGGTTTTATACTTAAACCACTTGAACATGAACAGTTTTTAAAAGCACTTGAAAAAGTTTTAAAAAAGACATACCTCGATAAGAAAGAGGAGCATTACCATGAGTACCTTGAAAAAGAGATTAGCAAAAGAACTCAAGAACTTGAACATAAACTTCATTATGATGATTTAACTGGTCTTCTAAACCGTTACTCTTTTTTTGAAGATATTAAAGGTATCGAACTCCCAATACTTTTTATGATAGATATTAATAAATTTAAAATTATTAATGAGATATATGGTGCTGATACTGGCTCTTTAGTACTTCAAAAATTTGCAAAATTTCTTCTTAATTTCACTCAAACCAGATCCTATAAAGTTTATAGACTCTCTTCAGATGAGTTTATCATATGGGACAATGCTCGACACATAGATTTTGAAAAATATGAAGAGGAGTTAGCTCTCTTTTTTAAAGAGTTAGGGCAGTTTAGAGTAGAAGTAAATAACGACTCTATTTCTATAGAAGTGACAATTGGTATTTCAACTTCACAAAATGATGCTTTTGAATCGGCAAAGATAGCACTAGAGTATGCTAAGCTTCATAAGAAACCCTATGCAATGTACTCTAATGCTATTGATAAACGTGATGAAGAGCAAGATGCACTTCTTTGGAAAGAGAAAATTAAAACAGCAATTAAAACAGACAATATAGTTGCTGTGTATCAGGGTATCGTTAACCAGAGTACAAAAACTATAAAGTATGAAACACTTATGAGAATTAGAGATAAAGAGACACAAGAGCTTATTTCTCCTTTTTATTTTTTAGATATATCTATTAAAACAGGACTTTACAGTGAGCTCTCCTCTTATGTTATTTTTCAAGCCCTCAACAAAATTAAGTCAGCAGAAATTACTCTGAGTATTAACTTTACGTATAGTGATATTAAAAACACTCTTTTTATAGATAAAGTAGAACATTTTTTTCAAAAAAATCAAAACTTAGGAAAATTAGCAGTTTTTGAGATTACAGAGGGAGAGAGTATAGAAAACTATAGTGATATAAAACTCTTTATTCAACGTTTTCGTAAGTATGGTGTTTCATTTGCAATAGACGATTTTGGAAGCGGTTTTTCAAATTTTGAGTATATTTTAGAGATTGAACCTGACTACCTCAAAATAGATGGATCTTTAGTCAAAAATATTGATACAGATGAAAAGGCACTAGTACTTGTACGGGCTATTGTACAGTTTTCTCATGAACTTGGAATTAAAATTATTGCAGAATATGTTCACTCAAAAACTATTTTTAATATCTTAAAAGCACTCAACGTGGATGAGTTTCAAGGTTTTTACTTTCATCAGCCAAAACCAACAATTACGATAGGAGAAGAGAATGAAAAATAGTGTCTATAAAGATATGTTTGACCTCTCTAGTGATGGTCTATGTATCGCTACAGATCATAATATTGTACTCTGTAACACTCGTTTTGTAGAGATGTTAGGATATGATTCTAAAGAGGAGATTTTAGGTCTTCACCCTTCAACACTCTCTCCTAAACTACAACCTGATGGCCAAACTTCACAAGACAAAGCAGATCTTATTATGCGCAATGCAGAAGGAGTTCCCATTGAATGGGTACATTTAAAAAAGAATGCAGAAGAGATATATTGTGAAATTATCCTCAAACAAGTACTTTATAACGGTAAACTTTCTATTTTTGGAACTGTTCGAGATATTACAGATAAAAGAGAACTTACCCAAAAACTTGCACAATCTTTAGAAAACAAGTTAGAACTCTCTTCCAAAAATCTTGATAAAGCACAGCATCTTGCCAAAATAGGCTCTTGGCAAGTTGATATTTCACAAAACCTCTTAAGATGGAGTAATGAAACTTACAATATTTTTGACATAAATAAAATTACCCAGCCTATTGCTACACTTGATGATTTTTTTAGTGCTATTCATAAAGATGATGTTAAAGAAGTTAATGAGGCATACCAGAATCATCTACAAACAAAAGAAGCCTATGTCATTGAACATAGAATTATAACAAAGCAAAATAACCTTAAGTATGTAGAAGAACGCTGTGATACAGAGTTTGCTAAAGATGGTACTCCTCTAATTTCTAATGGTACCATTCAAGATATCACTAAAAGAAAACTACTTGAAAATACTTTAAAAGAAAAAATAGAACAGCTTGCTGAGTCTAAAGATCTTCTTGAAACCATCTTTAATTCAAATATGCACTCAATAGCCATTATGGATTTAAAATCTAAATTTATGCTTGTAAATGATGCTTATGAAGATATGACAGGTTATACAAAAGATGAGCTCTATAAAACTTCTTGTATAACACTCACTCACCCTGATATGATACAAGAGTCTGCAGGTGGACTTAACATACTTTTAGAGCATGGTATTCATCGTGGTTTTGAAAAAAAATGTATGAAAAAAGATGGCACATTTATAGATGTAATTATGGATGCCGTACTTCTCCCAAATAATGAAGAGATTTTAGTTATTACAAAAGATATTACTACTGAAAAAGCATTTAAAAGAGAGAAAAGAATTCATGAGCATAAGATGATACAGCAATCCCGTCTAGCACAAATGGGAGAGATGATTAGTATGATAGCACATCAGTGGCGACAGCCTTTAGGTGCTATTTCAACTACAGCAGTGAACCTTAGAATAAAACTTGAACTAGAGGCCTTTGACCTAGAGACTACTCAAGGAAGAGAAGAGAGTGTTGCTTATTTACTACGGAGACTCGATAATATAGAAGGTTTTGTACAGAACTTAACAGCTACTATCGATAGTTTTAGAAATTTCTATAAACCAAACAAAGATTCGGCTCTTACTACTTTTAAAGAGATCTCTACCAAATCTCTCAATATTATAAAAGAGTCACTTGAAGCTGAAAATATTGAAATAATTTGTAATTACAACTCCACTCAAAAAATTGAGATGTACGATAATGAGATAATGCAAGTACTTCTAAATATATTTAAAAATGCACAAGATAATTTTTTAGAGCAACATATAAAAAATCCAAGAATTGAGATTACAACAGAAAAAAATTCTATCACTATATATGACAATGGTGGAGGGATTCCTCAAGTAATACTAGAAAAAATATTTGATCCCTATTTTTCAACGAAAATACAAAAAAATGGTACAGGACTTGGTCTCTACATGTCAAAAATTATTGTTGAGGATCATCATAGAGGAATACTCAATGCTCAAAACTATAAAAATGGTGTAAAATTCACTATAAATCTCAATGGAAGGGGGTAAATTATAATGACAAAAAAAGATATACTCAATATAACTAAAAACCTAAAGTTACTCTATGTAGAGGATGATTATACGATGCAAGAGACCTCAAAAGAGCTCTTTAAAAACTTCTTTTGTGAAGTTGATATTGCAGTTGATGGTCGTGAAGCACTTAAAATGTATAAAGATAATAATTATGATGTAATAATCACAGATATATCTATGCCATATATGGACGGGATTGAACTAATACAACATATAAGACAAAAAAACTTGACCATACCTATTATAGTTTTTAGTGCTTTGAATAACCCTACTTCTATTACGGCCTGCATATCTTTAAATGTAGATGCTTATTTACTTAAACCTATGAAAACAAAAAACCTTGTTGAAGCATTGGAAAAAATTACTTTAAAAATTATGAGTAATGATGATAAATCCTCTTTAGAACTTGTAGCAAATATGGAGAAAACATTTAATTTTGACAAACTCACAGGCTTAAAGAGTCATAATTTACTTTTAGACTCTATTGAAAATTTACATCAACAGCAAATACCTGTTATGATACTTATAAATATAGATGATTTTCATATATATAATGAGCTCTATGGCTTACATGTAGGTGATATTATTCTTAAAAAATTTGCAGAAAATTTACAATATTTTATTAAAAATAGCTCTTATGAACTCTACCGTATGAGTGGTGATGAGTTTGTACTTTTCGAAATAGTTGAAATGATTGATCCGGAATCTTATATTTATGATATTGAAGAACTTATAGCGTATATCGATACAAAAGCTATTGTACTGCCAAATATTAAAGAAGCTATAAATCTATCGGTAACTATTGGTATCTCTTTTGATGCTAACAATAGCTATGGAAAAGCAGATATGGCACTACAGGAGGCTAGAAGGCGTGGACGACAATATCTAGGCTACAATATAGAAGCAGATAGACGAGAAGAGCTACAAAGTAATCTCTACTGGAGAGAAGAGATTAACAGAGCACTTGAAGAGAAAAGAGTATATGCTTACTATCAAGGAATAGTAGATAAAGATGAAAAAATTATTAAATATGAATCTCTTATACGTATAAAGCAGATTCAACCAGATGGTACTCAAAAGCTTATTGCTCCCTATGAATTTTTAGATTTTTCAAAAATATCTAGACAATATATTGGACTTACAACGGTAATGATAAAAGAGTCATTTCGAACTATGATCGATAAAAATGTTCATGTCTCTATTAATCTTACATTCCATGATATAGCTAATCGAGAGATAAATAAACTTCTCAGAGAAAATATTAAAAAACATCACCTTGAGTATAAGACAAATTTTGACATTAGCTCTCAAGTCATTTTTGAACTCTTAGAACACCCTAGCCATAAAGACTATGACACCTTTGTAGAGTTTGTAAATGAGTTTAAATCACTCGGTGTTTTAATTACTATAGATAACTTTGGTCTAGGATTTTCAGATATGTCTAAAATCGCTTCACTTGCACCTCACTATGTGAAAATAGATGCAAGCCTAATTAAAAATATAGATACTGATAAACATGCCTACTCTCTTGTGAATGCCATTGTAAAGTTTACTCAAGAATTAGGAATTAAAACTATTGCAGAGCATGTTTCAACAGAAGCAATTTTTGAAAAAGCAAAAGAGCTTGGTATAGATGAGTTTCAAGGTTTCCTTTTTGGAAAGCCGATAGAAAAAATTTACCCTACCCAAACTTCATAAAATGGATAAAAATATGCAAAATATAAACATAGATTTACTCCCTATATGTGCCGTAATTTATAAGTATAATAAAGATGGTGACTTTATCTTTGAAGAGTTTAATAAAAAAGCACAAAAAACTGAAAATATCTCAAAAGAGGTCCTTATTGGACACAAGGTACATCTAAAATTTCCAGGTATTGAAGCTATGGGTCTTTTGGATGTTTTTAAAAGAGTATTTCAAACTTCTACTGAAGAAGTTTTAGAGATAGGACTCTATGAGGACAGTAGAATATATGGTTGGAGACGTAATATTGTTTCTAAACTAGATGAGCAAAGACTGCTTGTACTCTATGAAAATATTAGTAAAGAGAATGAGCTTGTAAAAGAGTTTGAAACTACATTACAAAAAAAGACACAAGAGCTTAAAAAGCAGAAAGCTGCCTTTGAAGAGCTTTTTGAAAAATCCTCAGATGGTATTTTGATTTTAGAAAATAATCATTTTGTTCAGTGTAATCAAACTATTGTAGATATGCTTGGATATACATCAAAAGAGGAGTTCCTTAAACTTCATCCTTCCAAACTTTCACCTGAACTTCAACCAGATGGTAAAAGCTCTTTTACAAAAGTTGATGAGATGATTGCTATTGCAACTCAAGAAGGTAGCTATAATTTTGAGTGGATACATACCCGTGCAAATGGAGAAAACTTCTGGACAGATGTTACACTAACCCCTATATCTTTAGCAGAAAGAGATGTTATTTATGTAACATGGAAAGATATTTCACAAAAAAAAGAGATGGAAAAAAAACTTCAAAACTATACTACACTACTTGAAGTTAGTAATAGAGAACTTGAAGAACTTACAGAAACACTTGAAGAACGAGTGAACTACGAACTATCAAAAAATGAGTCTCAGCAGAAACAGCTCTTTGCTCAGTCACGTTTAGCACAGATGGGAGAGATGATAAGTATGATTGCACACCAGTGGAGACAGCCTCTTGGAGCGATATCTACTACTGCATCAAATCTTAAACTAAAACTAGAACTTGAGTATTTTAACTTAGATACACAAGTAGGCAGAGAAGAGGCTGAACTCTATTTTTTAGATAAACTGGATAACATTGAAAATTTTGTACAAAACCTTACTACTACCATTGATGATTTTAGAAATTTTTATAAACCAAATAAACAATCAGTTATCGTAAATATTCAAGAACCTTTTAAGAAGGCACTTAGTATTGTAAAAGCCTCTTTTTATGCTGATGGTATTGAAATTGTTGAAGAACATAAAAGTTACAAAAATCTTCATCTTTATGATAATGAAATTATGCAAGTTATCTTAAATGTTCTTAAAAATGCTCAAGACAACTTTAGAGAAAGAAAAATTCAAAATCCTAAACTTTATCTCTCCTCTAAAGATACAAAAGATGGTGTTCTTCTTTATATGTGTGATAATGGAGGTGGTATTTCTGAAGAGATAATTGAGAAAATTTTTGACCCCTATTTTTCAACAAAACATGAAAGAAATGGAACAGGATTAGGACTATATATTTCCAAAATTATTATCGATGAACATCATAAGGGTAAGTTAAGTGTTGAGAATAAAGATAATGGTGTCTGTTTTGAAATTCTCATTAAAGAGGAAAAATTTCATGCATAATATTAAACTAATTTTAGAATATACCAAGCAGTTGAATATTCTTTATGTAGAGGATGATTTAAATCTTTTAAGAACTACAAAAGAGCTTTTAAGTAACTATTTTCAAAATATTGATAGTGCTGAAAATGGGCAAGAAGGTCTAGAAAAATTTTTCTCTTACAAAAAAGAGAATGATTGTTTTTATGACTTAATAATTACAGACATAAATATGCCAAAACTTGATGGGATAGAGATGAGTATAGAGATAGAAAAACTTAATCCAAATCAGGCTATAATTATTACAACAGCACATAATGAGGCTGAGTACCTTCAACGAGCTATAGAAATTGGTGTTAATGGATTCATATCAAAACCTATAGATAATAGACAGCTTATGAGAGTTTTTTACAAAGTTTCTCAATCAATTTCAGACCATAGATTTGTCCTCTCCCATGTAGATATGTTAGAGGAACTAAATTGGCAACTAGAACAAAAGAATAGAGAACTAGCTCTTAAAAATGAGAAATTAGAAAAATCCCTGAGACTACTAGATACAATGGTACATAAAGAGCAGATTTCACATACTACTCTCGTTTGTGAAGAGAGCATACCGGAAATAAATCCTAAAGATAGCTATATACAAGAACAGATAGAACATCTTATAAATGATGATTTATATGAACTTATAGAACTAAACTCTGAGATAGATTTAACAATTATCACCGTTTTAAATACTACAGATCATATCGATATAACTACTATAGAGACACTAGCAAACCTCTTTTTAAAGTATAGTTCCGTTTTATCTTACTATAACTTTTTCGATGACCTTAGTAGTTCTATATTAAAATTTGCCAATGTCCTTAAAGAAACACCTCTACCTCAAAATAGTGAAACTATACATAATATATTTATGCTTTTAGAGAGTTTTTCTTATGTTCTTAGTAAATGGCAGACAGATTTATCGAGTAGTGAAATCTCCAAAATAAATTCACTTGATGCATCTATGAATAGTGATATGTTAACTATTATTAATATGTGGACTCAAAAAGAGGAAGATATTGTTGAAGATGATTTAGATGAC
>Ga0256826_1002561_pt1 | contig 11017 bp, 13 predicted proteins | sample CV79metaG_FD_185975 | JGI IMG/M metagenome (GOLD analysis project Ga0256826, IMG submission 185975) | Hydrothermal vent microbial communities from East Pacific Rise, Pacific Ocean - CV79 | ecosystem: Environmental > Aquatic > Marine > Hydrothermal vents | place: Pacific Ocean: East Pacific Rise... | reverse complement strand
CTTACCCAGTCTTTTAGCATATTTATCAAGAAGGTTATGATTATCAAAGCCTTTCTTTAGTGATCCGTATACAAAGAGTAGTTCATTGAATGTTTCTTCTTTTTTGAAGTGACCTTTACTTACGATGGTAATAACACCATTGTCATGAAGTCTATGTAGAATCTTTCTAGTTGTATCAGTAGAAACGCCATCAATCTTAGCAGCAGAAAATGGTAAAATTGTATCTGAATCTAACAACTGTACTTTCCGATGTATCTTTTCAATATATGACATTTCATACTCCTTTAATTTAATCGTGACAATATTATAGCAAAATTATATAATATTGTCACTGTTAATAAGCTGTTTATCCCTTAGTATAAAGGACTAAAACTTAAATATCATTTATTTACAAAATACAATTTTTCTTGTAGTAAGTGAGTTATAAGTGTTGATTTTCCAGATGTATTTGCACCTACTAAAATAAATGCTTTTGGTTTGTTAATTATTTTGTGTGCGTATCGTGAAGATGAGAGTAGCTTGCATTATTGATGATGTTTAAAGCATTCACTACGATAGTTGGAATTTTTGGCATCTTCATAATATTTTATTGGTAGAGTGTGGTGTCGAAGTAATAGAACATTTAGAGTTATTATTGTTATATGTTGTAGTTGACACTGCTAACTCCTCATCTAAATTTGTATAAAAATTATAGCATAATACAGATTAGCATATTTTTTCATCCTATAATCATCATAGCTACAGTGCTGTGTAACTTTTTAATTTTGTTATGAGTATTATTTTTCCACTCAGTCAGAGGTTCTTAGTCTATCGGTGGCTTTCTATCAGGCTTTATATATACAAAGGCTATCTGTACACCATGATGAGATTTAACCTCTATCTTTTTGCGAATATAATAATCTGGTGCCCCTTTTTAATATTGTCACTAACATTATTCTAGTTGTCTCTTACTATGAAGGACTAACCCTATGATATTATATAGTTTTATTCACAAAATAAATATTTATGAAATGTAGTGTCAACTGCGAAATTAAAATAGGCAGTAAGAAAGCTGCTTGAAAGTGCTTTTAGAACCTAAAGCTTAAGGAAACAGATAGTTCTGTTAAAGTCTTTTTAAATAATTTCAAACGAGTCTTATGCTTCAAAAAGGTGAAGTAAAAATAATTCATAAAATACTCAAAGACAGACTTAGTACAAGAACTATTGCTCTTAAATTAGGTATTGCTATAAATACAGTAATTCTAAATCTCAAGTTAATTTTTTATCACCAGTATACAAAGAGTACACATATAGAATATTTTCTCCCATTAAAATCACTTATCCTACTTATCCTACTTATCCATCTTCTATAATCTTCAACCTTTATATTAAATTTGTATTCATAAAACTTTAGACATGTAAAATTATGAATATAAGTAGAGCCATAAAAAGGAGTATATATGGATATAACACTACTTGAAAATCAAGTCACTCAGTTACTAAAGAGTACAAATGAGGAACAAAAGCAGACACTAAGGTTTTTTTCAAAAATGCCACTTGAGTCTAGAGTTAGAGTATTTGAGAGGCATAAACAGACACTTTACTCGTTAAGAGATAAACATAATAAAGTAGATATACCAATATTATCCTATGCCTCATTTATCTTAGCTGTAGATCAATATGTATCCACTATTACTGAGATAGATAAAAACACTTTAGATCTTCGAGCTAAGTCTATGCGTAAGTTTGCAAAAAGAGAAAAGCTATTGACCAAATGGGCACTTATCAAGGAATTAAAAAATGTTAAAAAACTCAGTTTTAGACAAATAGCAACATATTTAAAGAAATACCACAAACTAGAGGTTGTTCATTCCACAGTATATGATCTGTGGAAAGAGCTTGAAGAGAACAAAGAAGGAGAACAATAACATGTTAGACGAACAAATCACCAAAACAATACCAAGCAATATAAGCTTGATTGAAATTCCAGTTATAAGAAATAAAAAGATCTATTTTATCCGTGCCAAAGAGAGAGTTGATCAAGAAAATAAAAACTATCTTCGAAGTATTTTAATTATGATTGATAATGAATTAGTTACAACAAACTTTGCTGATACGGTAGTGTTTCTTGCTGAAATTCGGAAGTTTGAACGTGGTAATAAACAGAACTACTACACATCAATTGAACACCATAATGGTGATCTTAATTTAAAAGTAACGCTAACAGATGGATATATTTATATTTCAACTGTAGAAGCCTTAGCTATTATAGAAATGCACAAACATGCTTTACAAGGTATGTCACTAATTAGGATAGTTGAAGATGAATTGATTATGACAGCTGAAATGATAGCTCACTATTTAAATGAGAATCAAATGCTAAATAAGAAGAGTTAGGAAATGCAATTGTACTTATACAGTATAGGTATCAGCATACCTATAATTTTATCAATGGTATGGTTTTTTTTTCATACCATTGATAGTAGTCGTAAAAAAAGAGTATTTTTAGCTAAAGATTCAGCTGCGAAAAAAAATCTAATTAAATCCCCTAAAGTTATTAAAAAAAAAGAAAAATATTATCAACTTAACACACATGCAATTAAGCTAAATTTATATTCTAAATCTCATTTTAACAACTATATTGTTGAGCGAATATATCAAAATATTATTATTGCTAATTATTGGTTAAATGAGCCATTTCACACTGAGTTTGTTAGATTACTACAGTTTGTTGGGAATAATAAACTATGGATAAAAGATCCAAAAACAAGAGAAATAATCATAAATACACGGGATAATACTGAGAAGTTAAATACACAAATTTCTATGAATGTTTTATCCTTATCCGAGGTTTTAGAGAGTGTTATTTTTGAAGTTTATGCTTATTTAAAACATAAAAAAGTTTTTCTTAAATCGGATGTACAAAATAGTATTTTATCCGCATCAATCTATGTTTTAATAGAAGCAGGAGAAATTGATTCTGTTTGCCAAAAATTAGGAATTTTTCCTTCAGATAAAAAGAGTTTGCGATCTGCTTTAATAGATATAATTTATGTAAACCTTTCAAATAAAAGAAAGACTATAATTGATGAAAACTATTGTATAGTTCCTGTTCCAATGACAAAAATATATGCTGAAGTTCTGTTCATTTCAAATCAGTATCCATATACTTTTTCAAGAGAAAATCCCAGTAAACCAAATATAAAATTATTACCATATGTACCAGAAAAGCAGTTAAGAAGTATTGTGTGAAAGATAGAATATGTTCCCTGCCCTGTTCAGAATATGTTTTAATAGTAGTTTTATAGCATTTTCAAATATATGCTGTAAAAGCTGTGTACCGGTATTTCTAAACATGTTCTATAGAAAAATGGAAACCAAGAAAAACATTGATATGAAGTTAAAATATTTAAAAGATTCATCGAACAATTTATCGTGATACACTTCTTTATTAAATTTTTAAAACATTCAAAAATTAATAGGTGGAGCCCAGCTATAACTTCGGTTAAGTATACCATCTTAATCAAAAGAGCCAAGCGGATGCAACTTGAAAAAATGAGCAGATTGACTTAACAAATTTTGCCTAAGATAGGGGCTTAATCTATCATCAACTATTTAATAAAAAGGATACCAAAGTTATGCGAGGTAGTGTATATTATCAAACTAGTGTTTTGACAAAAATTATATTTCAAGAGAGTGCAAAAAAGACTCAAAAAATAGATCCAAATCATGAACATTATAAAAAAGTTTCTTCGTATAAAACTATGGAGTCTTATCGTAATACTTGGAATAACTTTTTTAATTATTTGAAAGAGCATTGGTCTCTCAAAAATTGTGAATTAATAGAAGCACACCATGTTTCTGCCTATTTGGAATACAAAGTAGAATATAGCCTATCCACGAAATATATGCAAAGAATGTCTTCCGCAATTGGGAAACTTGAAGTTGCACTTCAATATTTTACAAAAGAGATTTATGGAGAAAGTAAAGTATATGATTTTTCAATTCGACAAGACATACTAAATGAAGCAAGAGACTTAAAATTAGTAGCGAATAATTATCATAATAGAACTTATAAAAATCCAAAAAAAGTAATCTCTTATTTAGAGAAGGAGAAGCATAAACTAGCAGCATCAATTCAACTTGAAGGAGGAGCTAGAATAGAAGCAGTAGCACTAATTAAAAAAGAGCAACTTTATGGTTATGTAGTTGATGATATCACCCCTAATAAAAAAGGTGTTATTTTTACAAAAGAGAAAGGTGGTAAAGAAGGAAATATCTTAGTCTCTATCGAAATTTATAACAAGCTCAAAGAATATTTTAGTGAGTACGAGGTTTTTAAAATTAAACGACAGCAATATTACAACGATATAAAGCAAGCTTGTCTTTTAACAAAGGAAAACCCCGAAGCTTCTCACGGATTTCGTTGGAATTTTGCTAAAAACAGGATGTTTGAATATGCCACAGCTAATTATAGCTATGAGGATAGCCTTTTAGGTGTTAGTAGTGAGATGAAACATAATCGTGCTGACATCACAGAACACTACTTAGGTGGTTAAATCTTGGAATATAAATATCGTAGAGTAGAAATATTCACAGGTTTTTCAAGCTTAGTATTTATAATTTTAAAATTCAAGCTTGGGAAACTTTAGCATGAGAGTCTATAATCTCTTGTATATTAAGGATCCAAAACTTGAATACTTCCTAGTCATCACTATTCAATGACTTTAATAATTGAATAATTTGGTACGTAACACTAACATCGGAGAATTACTATCAACTAAGAGTCTATTATGAATACTCTTCTTTTCCTATAATTGCCGGAAATAGCGGGAAATAAAGGCTTTTAATTTTAGAATTTCCCTGTATATTAGGAAATCAAGTGAAGTTTAGTGACCGTATTTGGTACTGTTATATTTTTTAACATCTGGGGAGCAGATCACCATGGTTATATCCCTCGTGTAAATGCGGCCATAGACTTTTTAGGTTATGACTCAAACAAGCTTGAAGTTCTTTTAGCTCAAATGGTAAGTCTTCTTAAAGATGGCGAACCATACAAAATGAGTAAACGTGCTGGTAATGTAATACTTATGAGTGATATAGTTGAAGAGATAGGAAGTGATGCCCTGCGTTTTATCTTTGCAAGTAAGAAGAGCGATACTGCCTTAGAGTTTGACCTTGCTGAGTTTAAAAAGCAAGATAGCTCAAACCCTATCTTCTACATTCAGTATGCTCATGCTCGTATACAAACACTACTCAGTAAAGCAACTGTTACAAAAGAAGATATTTCAAATGCTAGTTTAAAAAACTTAGGTGAGAATGCGGATACTTTACTTTTTGATGCACTTTTATTACCTGAGATTGTTGAAGATGCATTTAGCTCAAGACAAGTACAAAAACTACCAGACTACTTAAAGTCACTAGCAGCATCTCTGCACAAGTTCTACTACGATGTTCGTATGATAGGTACAGCTGATGAAGCAAAACTACTAAAACTTCTTTTGGTAGTAGCCCTCAGCATAAAAACTGGTCTCTCCCTAATGGGAATAGAGGCTAAGGATAGAATGGAAAGAGAAGAAGAAGATTAGGCTTTTTCTTTTCTTTTTTGAGTCTATTTACTGCTTTGGCAGTTTACAGGCTTGTGTTAGTGAAAGTTCGTTTCTAATAATCTCTTTTAATTTTAGATATAACACTACTTCCCTACTCTTTTATATTTTAACTTTTTTTGTTTAGGCAGCTTATATGCAGACTCTTTCGTATTTAAGTACTTTAGAGATTAAGATTCTAATAAATGATTTATCATCTTAACTTCTAAATCATTTTTAGTGATACGGTTCCCAGCATCTTGTATAAGTGAACCATGAACTATCTTCATAAGAGTAGATTTCCCACTCCCATTTTTACCGATGATAACAATACGTTCACCCTCATCAACATGGAAGTTGACCTCGGTAAGTATCTTTTGAGCAGAGTAGTGTTTTGAAACTGATTGGAGGTCCATTAGTGCCATATATATTCTTATTATTTTATTTTTATAGTCATATCTTTATCTATGTTAATAGGCGCTTATTTTAGGATTGGCTTTAAATAGGCATATATGTTTTATATTTTTATTAAGTGTATGGCAAGTGATTAGTTATTTATGACTGTAAAGATTCAACTTTTGTTACAAAGAAGTTTGTCTATGCTAAAATAAGTATTTAATATAAAGGTTGTTAAATGTTTTTAAAAATATTTTTATTTTTTATACCTGTCTATTTATTGGCAGGAGAAGTAGTTTGGGATAATGATAGTAATGAGAAATATGGTGATATTTACAGAGAAATACACCCAGAAATTAAAAAAAGTACGGTGCTAAAAGAGAATTCCACTACTATAATAACAAGTAATAAACCGGTAAAGCTTGATTTATATGATGCAAAACAATATTGTAAAAATCTAAAACTGCATGGAATTAGAGGTTGGGAACTTATTGAACTTAGTACCTTAAAGTATCAATCTTCTTTCTCTATTCTTAATTATGGATACTATTGGCTATCTGATCCAAGTGGTGGTTATGATAACACTGGTATGATAGTTGGCATCAATGGAAAAGCCTTCAGAAGTAGTATATATGAAAAACAGTATGTTGCTTGTCAACGTGATTTATATACTTATTTAAGATTAGAACACGGTAAAAATATTTCTGACATAGTAGATATAACAAATTATTATTTATTTAGAAGTTTAAAAAATAATAAATTAAATAAAAGTAAATATGAGAAAAAAAGTACTTTTGAAAAAAGAATCAAAAAGAATCAAAAATTAATACAAAAACTTACATTAAAGTCTGTATCAAATGCATATGGAACTTTATATGGTAAGCCATATTTAGAAAACAATATAAAATATAATCCAGAAAATGAAACATTTTATGGTGTAATAAAATCAACAAACGGTGGATTTGAAGAGCAAGTATCTATTTCTGTTCCAATAAAAGAAGCAGAAAGCTTTGAAAGAGATATTAAAAAGTTAAATACTAAAGTTGTGTTTGATTATAAAGATGAAAAATTAATTCTTAAAAATATAGTAATTCAAAGAGCAAAAAATAGATATATAGCCCAATTGACTGATATTAACTATAATGATGATAATGCTGTTATGACAGCAAATCTATCTTCATTAGAAGTTATTGCTAAAGTTCTTCCAAAGCAAAATAATATCAATAATGATGATATTTCAATGTTCTTAGCTGATTCAAAGGGGGGAAAAATTCATAATAATAGATGGCTATTTATTATAGCTATTGAGAATTATGAATTTACAGATTCTGTTATTTATTCAGAAAACAGTGCTAAACAAATAAAAAATGTTATGAAAAATAGACTTGGTATTCCTGAGAAAAATGTTAGAACATTAATCAACGAAGGTGCCACAAGTGCTAAAATCAATTATAGGTTAGCTGATATGCTAAAAAGAGTGAAAGCAGGAGATACTATTTATTTTTATTATAGTGGGCATGGTATTCCAGTACCTTCTCAACATAATACTCCTTATATGTTAGCACAAGATATGAATCCTGCTTATTTGGTTGATGATAGGTTTAAACTACAAAATATTTATAAGAGACTAAGTAACTCAAAGGCTTCAAAGATAATCGCTTTTGTAGATAGTTGTTTTAGTGGAGGAACGGATAATCAAGCATTAATTAAAGGTGTAGCAGCTACAAGAATAAAGCCAAAAAAAGTTACATTTGATAAAAATAAGATGGTTGTTATAAGTGCAGGTAGTGGAACTCAATACTCAAATAAGTATGATGCAAAGAGTAATAGACTGTTTTCATATTATGTTATGAGAGGGTTAATTAAAAATAATACAGATACCCAAAGATTATATGACTATGTCAAATCAAATGTTCAAGAGAAGTCCTATGAAATGGGTTCAAGTTATGAACAAGTACCTGTTTATGATGGTAATATAAAGTTGGGTCTATGAAATTAATAATATTTATACTTGCTAGTATGTTTATTATAGGGTGTGGAAATCCAAAACCTACACAAAAATTAACAAAAGCACCTACTTGGTATACCCATCATCAACTTCATTCAAAAGTAAAATATGAAGTATTTGGTTATGGTCAAGGAAGTACACTTGAAGAAGCAAAAGCAAATGCAAAAGAAGATATTGCATTAACACTAATAAGTAAAGTAGATAGCAGTTTTACAAGTACTACAATTACTAATAATGACTCATATACTAGAAAAGAAAAAGCTTCTTTGAAAGTGACAAGTAAATTAAGTCTACATAATTTAAAAACTATCAAACAAGAACAACAGGGTAGTGTTTTCTATGTAGCACTTAAATATAAGAATCTTGATTTACCTTATAGAGTGAAAACTACTATTGGTGACTATACTTGTAATGATGAAAAAATAGATAATTATTTACAAGAAACAGCACTTCTTAAAAAACTATCTTCCTCTCTTGGATGTGAACTTGACTTCAAAGTTGATAGAAGAAATGAAGCTTGGTATCTTAAATATAAAGAGTATCTATTTTTACTTAGTGATGATGAATTTGAAGAATTATATGTATCTACTTCAAGTGAGCATATAAGTATGAAATCAAGTAAAAAAGTACTTTATGATGGAGATAGCTTCTATTTTACTTTCAGCTCTAAAAAGAGTGGTTATGTGACTTTTATAGATGTGTATGAGAATGGAATTGTAACACTACTCCAAGAATCAACACCTATTAAAAGTACTCTTCAAATACCTTCTAAAAAAAGTGAAAACTATTTTGAAGCTGGACTTGTTGAAGAGGGTCAAAATACTCATGATTTATATATAGCAATTTACTCAGAAAAACCTCTTGATATGAGTAGGTTTAATTATGCAAGTGAAGAGTTAGCTGAGAGTGAAGTGGCTTATAAGTTTGATGAACTTATTGAGTTTTTAAAAGGATATGAGTATAGTAGTGTATTGTTGAGAACTAAGGTAAAATAAAAATATGAAATTCAATGAACAAAAACAAGAACTTGCAACGGAAAAACAATTTGAACTATATAAAATAGCTTTGGAAACAAGAAATTTTGAAATAAGTCTATTTTGGCAACGGTCAAATTATTTTTTGATTTTAAATACGGCCCTTTCAATAGGATTTTTTAGATTAAACACTGATTCATGGTATGCAATTATGATTTCAACTATAGGTATTATTGTTTCATTTTTTTGGCTAAGAGTAAATTTAGGTGGTAAGTTTTGGCAAACAAGATGGGAAGAAAAAATAAAGGTATTAGAAAATAAAATTTTTCCTAATATAAATTTTTTTGCATCAGGTAAAGAAATTAAGAGTGATGTCAAAAATAATTTAAATAAAAAATCATGGTGTGATTTTTATAATAGAAAAGTTGATAAAGAGATATTAAAAAAATATTCTGTTAGTCGCACTATGATTGATTTATCCGTGGTATTTATTTTATCATGGTGCATATTATTTATAATTCATGTTTATCAAAAAGCATGTTTTTTTGGCTTTGTGTAAACTCGTTCCTTGAATATATTAAATTACTTGAATATATTTAATCCAGATACCATTTTTTTTAGGATGAAAAAGTGCGTCATATGTTTCTACTAAAATCTTTTTATTTTCGTATGGCTTTAAATCTATACCATTCCATGCATTCCTACTTGAAGAAAAACTATTTCCTAGCGTATTTTCTATAAAGAAAGCAGGTTCTTCTTCGATAGATATTTTTTGCATATTTGAAGACCATATTCTTTCAACATAGTTTGGTTTAACACTTTCTCCTGACACAATGTCTACACTTTTAATAGTGATAATTTTTTCATATTTCATAAACTACTCCTTTATGTATATAATAAAATTATAGTGTAATTAAATGTCAAAATAATGTAGAAATAAATTTTGCGAAACCTTTGCAGAGACAATAAAATATAATCCTATATCTCAATATAGGATTTATACATGCAAGAACTCATCGCTCAAGAACTTTTAGATAAACTTCCAAATCTATACGATGAAGAGTATAAAATTGCTCTAGAGAATAACCATGATGAATCAAGTTTATCGCACATAAAAGGTTTTTGTACAATTATAGGACAGATATTAGCTTCATATGGTGGTGTAACAAAAGTAGAAATGCTTGATATTAAAAAGCCTATTATTGGGAATATTTCGCTTAGAAGAAAAGAACCTACTGTTGATTATAATGTTCCTACATGTAAGAGGAAATAGTACGAGTAGTTTAAGTGCAGTTTGCTATAATTAAAAAAAGTGAGAATCATATGCTAAAGTTTGTTTTATTAATTGCTGTTATCTCGTCATTATTTTCTGCTGAAAGAAAATTTATGTGTATATTTAATCATCAATATGATGCTACAGAAAAATATATTTATGATAGTAATTCTGTTAATGATGCTAGAGTGTACAGGTTAGTAAATGATGACGAACTTCATCTAAAAATCAGGTCAGCAGCAATAATATATTATAAAAATACTGAAAAGAAGATGGATAGAGGTGAAAAAAAAGTAAATGTAATTAAATTTTCTAGTGGCATGGGTGATATATATTGTTTAGATGATTTTCAGACTATGTTTTTACATTCTTTTAATAGAATTAGTAAATATGATTGTTCAGAAATATTTGAAAAATAAATACTTTGTCTGAGATAAATCACAGTATTGAAAAGTCAATAGATACATTTGAGAAAATAAGTAATATTCTGTATGAAAAAAATGTGGGTGGTAGTGATAGAAGAACATTACTAATGGCTTATTTTGATATATGCATGGAGCATATTCAGTCAATACATGTTTTAGTTAAAGCAAAACTATATGGATCTGCCTTCGCTCTTGTTCGTCCCTTTTATGAAACTTATTATAGAGCATTGTGGATGTTGAAAATTGCAACAAATGATGAAGTAGAAAAAATTATGAAAGGTAAGTTTAACTTTCTTAATATGGGTACAAAAATAAAAGAGTTAGATAGTATATATACAGGAACTGATTTTTTTGATAATCTGAAAAGTAATTCATGG
>Ga0256826_1002560_pt1 | contig 11018 bp, 7 predicted proteins | sample CV79metaG_FD_185975 | JGI IMG/M metagenome (GOLD analysis project Ga0256826, IMG submission 185975) | Hydrothermal vent microbial communities from East Pacific Rise, Pacific Ocean - CV79 | ecosystem: Environmental > Aquatic > Marine > Hydrothermal vents | place: Pacific Ocean: East Pacific Rise... | reverse complement strand
AAAGCAACCGACAAAAACAGACCATGAAAATGGATGGTATTGTCGGTGAGTTGGCTGTAATGGGAATTGATGAGGAGAGTTATAGATTATTGAAGTTAGGTGAAGTAATTGGGGTTGGTAAGCAGACAGTGCTTGGGCTTGGTCAGATTGAGGTTGAGGATTTGTAGTGTGTAGACCCCGTCTACACCGTCAAAACCAAATAGGCATAAATTGAAAATAAAAAACAAAGGAAATAAATGAAATATCTATATGGAGCTAGTGTACAAGGCATTCAAGGATTTATCTTTGAGACCAATAAATTACAGGAGATTGTTGGGGCTAGTGAGATTGTAAAGAGCATAGAAAATGATTTTTTAGAATTTACAAAAGATTTTTCTAAAACCATCTTGATGAACGCAGCAGGTAACATAAAAGCCATTTTTGACAAAGAAGAAGAGTGTCAATCTTTGGTGTTATCGTTTGGAAAGATGGTAGAGCAGAAAGCCTATGGTATTAGTATCTCTCAGGCTGTGGTCAATATAGATGGAGCAAGAGAGAGCCAAGATGAGATTAATAGCTTGGAGTCAAAGTTGAAAATTCAACGAAACAAGCCATCTATTGCTTTGGATTTGAGTTTGAATATTATGGAGCTTAATTCTAAAACGGCGAAACCTCTCATTTCTAAGAATGAAGATAGAGGTACAGAGCAAAAAAGAAGAGCCTACCAAGAGTTTTTAGGGAAAAATCTAAAACTTAAAGAGTTTACTCAACTCTCTAACCTGTCTAATGGAAAAAATAAAATAGCTGTGATTCATGCTGATGGAAATGGACTTGGTATGCTGATTCCAAAACTTCGAGAAAAAGGGATGGAGCTTAGTGAGTTTTCTAAGCAGTTAGACCTTGCTACAACGGAAGCCTTTAATCGGGCCAAAAGTGACAATATGAGTATAAGAGATGTGATTTTGGGTGGAGATGATATGGTGGTTATTTGTAATGCAAATGATGCGTTGCAATTTACCAAAGATTTTTTACAATTTTTTGAAGAGGAGACGGAAACGAAAATAGGTCATAAACTCACAGCTTGTGCAGGAATAGCCTATGCCAATGAGAAGTACCCTTTTCACTATGCTGTCTCTTTAGCCGAAGAGTTGTGTGATGCTACCAAAAAACATGCCAAAAAAATTAATATGGATTTAGCCCCTTCCTCTTTAATGTTTCACAACATTCAAAGCTCAAACTTTCAGAGTTGGGATAAGTTTTTAGAAGATGAGTTGACCATTCGTAACGATGAGCAGCTGATTCGTTGTGACTTTGGACCTTACTATTTAAATGAGAAAAATCAAATAGAAATTCAAGACTTTATGAACACACTTGAAGCGTACCGATGTGATGGTTCACCCATCTCTCGGCTTCGTTCATGGATGGGTGAGTTGTATAAGAGTAAAAAATATGCCTCGGTGATGTTGGAACGTATTAACGAGATGGCAGAGCAGAGCAGTGATTGGAGAGCTTGTGTGATGGAGAAGAATCTTCAACGATTCGATACAAATTTATCGAATGAGCAGTTGATTATAGAAAAAGATGGAGAGCAGAAGACCCCAATTTATGATGTACTTCAAATTCTCTCAGCAACGGAGGCAAAATAATGACTTTACAATATAAGATAGAATTTTTAGACTACTGGCATTTGAGTTCAGGCTTAAGTGCAGGAGCAAAATTGGACTCACTGGTGGTAAAAGATAATGATGGCATTCCTTTTGTTCCTGGAAAAACTTTAAAAGGTATGGCACGAGAGATGGCTGAACTTTTAGACAATGAAGCTTTTGTAAAAGCCTGTTTCGGAGTAGAAGGGGTTCAGATGGGAAGTTGTTACTTTTCAAATGGAAACGTTAAAAAAGAGGTGCATGAGCAGATAGTAAGTAACAAATTACAAGATAACCTTTACGATGAGATAGCCTCAACTAAAATAGAGAATGGTATGGCTGTAGATAATTCGTTACGAGAAATAGAGGTGGTTGTTCCCTTGACGCTTTATGGAGAAGTTACTGATGTGCCAAGTGAACATAAAGAGCAGATGATAGATGCATTAAAAATGGTCAAACGAATGGGTTTAAACCGTAACCGTGGTTTGGGTCGTTGTTCTGTAACTGTGGAGGTAGCATAATGAGAGAGTTAGTATTTAATGTAGAGTTTTTAAGTGACATTGTTCTTCCTGCGAGTTCTAATACTGAGGGGAATATAGAGCAGTTAGATTTTATTCCAGGTTCTAACTTTTTGGGTATGGTGGCTAGAGAGTATGCTAAATTTAACGACAGTTTCAATGTTTTTCACAGTGGAGCAGTACGTTTTGGAGATGCAACGCTTTTGGTAGATGGTGAAGTGACTTACAAAATGCCTCTTTCATTTTTTCATGAGAAGCTAGAAAAAACAAAGATGGTCAACCATCATCTTATAAAAGATTTTTCTAAATTTAAGCAGTTAAAGCAGTTAAAGCAGAAAAGAAAAGGCTATATTACTCAAAATTTACAAGAGGTTGCTTTGGAGTACAACTACGCTCAAAAGTCAGCTTATGACAAAAATGAGCGACGAAGTAAAGAGGGGTCGATGTATGGTTACTCTAGCATTCCAGCAGGAACTATGTGGCAGTTTTTTGTTAAGTGTGATGAGGTGAACCAAGAAGATATAGAACGCATTGTTAAAAACCTTGTCGGTAAAAGACGTTTGGGTAAGTCCAAGTCATCACAGTATGGACAGATAATCATTAGTGAAGCAAGCAAAGCAGAAGAGGCAAAGAGCAACTTAGAGCAGGGGACTACAACGGTGCTTTATGCTAAGAGTCGAATTGCCTTGGTTGATGCAGAGGGAAATCCTACTTATGATTTAAAGTATCTGGTTGATGGTTTAGAAGAGAGCAACATTGTTTGGGAGAAATCGCAAATAAAAACTTCGACTTATACGCCTTATAATGGAGCGATGCAGACAAAAACCTATTCACGTGTGGTAATTAATAGTGGTTCGGTTATTGTTTTAGAGAACTTAAGCTCTGAGCAGTTAGTAAGTTTAGAAAAAGGGGTAGGGGTTTATCTTAATGAAGGTTTTGGTGAATTGTTAGTAAATCCTAAATTTTTAGCCATAGAAGATGAATTTTCTCTTAATGGATTGAGTGCCAAAGAAGAGATTAAGGCTTTAGCCATAACCGAAGATACGGTACGATTTTTAATGAACCGTGAAGATAAAAAAAGAGAAACACTTGATTTGGCTACATTGGTTCATGACTTTATAGAGAAGCATGAGAAGCTCTATCGGAACATCTCTAACGCACAGTGGGGAACCATCCGTTCTATCTGTAGTGGCTCATCAAGCAACTTTAGAGATGAGATACGTGACTATATCTCCGATGGAAAAGTAACATGGAAAACAGAGCAGATAGAGAGCTTGTTAGAAGAGGGTAAGAGTAGAGCGTTTATACAACTGCTCTCTATGCAGATGCCAAAAGTAAGAGGGGAGAAGTAAGATGAAAACAAGATATATAGCTCACATTACATTAGAAGCCCAGACACCTCTAAAAGTAGGAAGTAGCGATAGTGACTTCATGAAAGACAGTCCCATTCAGAAGGATTGGAATGGATTGCCGATGATTTTAGGAACCTCTATTGCAGGAGTTTTACGAAAAGATTTTGAAGGTAACGATGATGAGGTATTTGGGAAAGAGTTTGGCTCAAAGGTCATCTTCTCTAATGCTTTGTTGGTCGATGAAAATGGCAAAGTAAATGAGGGTTTACTGTTAGAGAAAACACCATTTTTAGAACTCTTTGACAATTTACCTCAACGAGAGCATACAGCCATTACTGAAAAAGGGGTAGCAAAAGAGCATAGCAAGTTCGACGAAGAGGTGGTCTACAAAGGAACACAGTTTAAGTTTTCTTTGGAGATGTTAGAGGATGAATCCTCTTTTAAACAACTCTTAGAGATGCTTCAATCTCCTGCGTTTAGACTTGGTGGAGGTAGCACTAAAGGGTTTGGTAAGTTCAAGGTTTTAGAGATTTTAACGCAAACCCTAGAGACCCCACAAGCGTTAGCTAACTACTCAAGTAGTCTAAATAGTACGCAAGGTAGTAGGGTCGATTTATTGACCACCAATGAAGCAAAAAATCACAGCATATACAGACTAAATATCGCACCTGATGACTTCTTTATGTTTGGAAGTGGTTTTGGCGATGACGATGCCGACCAAATACCTGTGGTAGAGAAGATTATAGACTATAAGGCTAACGGATTAAGTAAAAACCATATCTTAATTCCTGCTACTTCTGTTAAAGGGGCAGTAGCCCATAGAACAGCGTATCATTTTAATTTACAAAATGAACTCTATATAGGAAATGACGAAGCAAAAAAAGTAGTCACCGAACTCTTTGGAGAGGCGAAAAACTCAAAAGAGGAGATAGAGGGGAGCAAAGGAAAGCTTCTTTTCTCTGACCTTTTTAAACTAGACAGAAGTGAAACCAAAGTCTTTGACCATGTAGCCATAGACCGTTTTACAGGTGGTGGGCTAGATGGAGCGTTGTTCCAAGAGAAGACGACAGCACAGCAAGACAATTGGGAAATAGAGATACTGCTTGAAAATGGAGTGGGTGAGGTTTTTGTTAAAGCATTTGAAGCCACACTAGACGATGTTTGTAGTGGTATGTTGCCTTTAGGTGGAGCGACCACCAAAGGTCATGGAGTATTTACAGGAACTTGGAGTAAATCATGAGAAAAAATAGAATAGAAGTTATAGAGTATATTAATGAGCTAAAAGAGTATGAGGGGTATGTTCAGTTCTCTCATCGTCCTATAGATTTGGAGCAAGATTTGTTTCCACGAACAGAAGATATAGTGCCAGAGACAAAGCAGAGTTTTGTTTATGAAGCACACTTTTGTAAAGGGACAACAAGCGTTATGATTCGACAGGTTAATGATGCGTGGTTGGTAAGCGAAACAGACATAAGCTCGGCAGAGTTTGAGACCTTTTATGGCATAGCAGGGCTAAAGGTCAGAATGGCCCAGATTTGGAAGAGTGAAGCCGATGAGTTATGTGATGGCATGGAAGTAATGAAGTTGCAAAAAGTTGTTTTTGCAGGGTTTGAAAAGGAGAAAAAGTAATGATAACAGCACCATTTAATTTTGTACCGTTGAGTGAAAAGGTATTTTTCCCTGATTGGGCTGATAGTGTAAGTCATGATATTCCATTTGAAGATACTCAAAGTGGGAGTATTGATATTACTATTACGGCTAAGAGTCCTATTTTTACTAGAGACCATGAGAAGCCAGAGGAGTTTTGTCAATATAAGGGAGAGTATTATATTCCAGGAAGTTCGGTTAAGGGTATGGTTCGTAATGTTTTAGAAATTATGAGTTTTTCTAAAATGAGTATGTTCAACGATGACACCTATGCCGTAAGAGACCTACGAAACCGTGAACTCTATATGTCTAAAATGACCCCTGACAATACCTTTTGTGGGTGGCTCAAAAAGAGCGATGAGGGTTATGTCATAGAGGACTGTGGAAAACCTGGGCGAATAAAACACAATGAGATAGACAAGATATTTGATATGGATTTTGCCTCTAAGTTTAGACAAGGTAAATTTGCCAACAAAGCGAAAGACAAAACAGCCAAAGTTAAGTACGAGATGATAAAAAGTGATAACTTTGAGCATGGGTTTGAGTATGTTAAAAAAGATGTAAATCGTGAAATTTATCGCTATGCTCCCAATAGTACTAAAAAGGGAACTTTGGTACTTACAGGGCAACCAAGTGCTAGAAAAGAGCCAAGAGGTCAAAAGCCAAGTGGTAAGGTTTATGAGTTTGTCTTTTTTGAACCTAGAGAGACCATTCGTCTAGGATCTGAAACCTATCAAAACTTTCTTTTTGCCTATTTTGATGGACGAAAAACTGAACCCAAAGAGTCACCTGACTGGGCATTTTGGAAAAAGAAGCTAGAGAGTGGAGAGCGTGTGCCTGTCTTTTTTCAGAAAAATGGTAAAGAGGTGGTTCATTTTGGTTTGTCATACCTTTACAAACTCCCTTATACTCATTCGGTAAAAGATGGTGTGCCACCTGCTCATAACGATGAACGAAAAGATTTGGCTCAGACAATATTTGGTTACATTGGAGAGAGTGACGCACTAAAAGGTCGTGTGCAGTTTTCACACTTAAAAGCCACAAAAAATATTGAGACCTTAAAACCAAGAACCGAGATACTTGGTACTCCAAGAGCCTCATATTATCCAATATATGTTAAACAGCAAGAGGGAAAACTTTTTACGACCTTTATGGATGGAGGGTTTCAGATTGCTGGTTGGAAGCGTTATCCTATTCATAAAAATGGTGTACACAAAACCACTGACACAGGAAACGAAAATGTAGGAACAACCTTTAGCCCACTCAAAGAGGGTGTAGTTTTTCAAGGTAAAGTGCGTTACCACAACCTAAAAAAAGCAGAGCTTGGGGCGTTGTTGTCTGCGTTGAGCTTTCACAATACCAAGGGGTGTTTTCATAACATTGGTATGGCAAAGTCATTGGGCTATGGAAAAGTAGAGCTTAAAATAGACGGCATAGCGTTAGAGGAGTACTTAAAAGCCTTTGAAGTAGAGATGAGTGAGCAGGTAAGTGAGTGGGCAACAAGCGAACAGGTGCAAGAGCTACTAAGCATGGCAACCGAGCAAGAGAACCGTGGAAACTCTAAGTTAAAATACATGGAGTTAAAAGGGTTCGCTGACCATAAGTCAAAAGATAAAGACTTTTTACGAAACTACACCATGTTAGAGGGTATTAACTGTGTTGCTCCAGAGAGTCTCATTACCGAAGCAGACTTGGAAGCCCTACGAGAGCGACAGGTTCAAAGAGCCGAAGAGGAGAAGCTACGTCAAGAGCAACAAAAACGAGAAGAGCAACACAAAAAAGAGTGGGAGATTGTTTATGCGTCTACCAACCTTTCGACCATTGAAGCGTTTGTGAGTAAGTACCCTGAGTCTAAATATTTGGAGACAGCTCATGCCAAAATAGCTGAGATAAAACAAAAGCTTTTAAATGCAGAACAAGAAGAGGCAGAGCAAGAAGCCAAAGCCAAATGGGAAGCTGTACAGAGAGTAGATAAAAAATTCTATAAAAAGGCATTGGAAGATTTTATTGCTAAGTATAGTGACTCCACTTTTGTAAGCGATGCCCAAAAAGAGCTAGAAAATTTAGCTGGAGCAACGGTTACGAGATCGACCAATCAAGGTTTAGACTTCTCAAAAGCCAATGATGGTAAGAGTATAGAGAGAGCTATGAAAGCTGTTCAGAATCCTAGTGAGGAAGATAAGCAGAAGCTTGAAGAGGTTATTAAGAGAGTTTATCCTAGTTTGAATGCTAAGAAGAAGAAGCAGTTTACGAAGATGAAACTGATGCTGAAGTGGTTGGGGCAGGATAAGTTTGATACTTTAATGATTGACGCTATGAACCAAGGTATTTAAGTTTCATTTTTGGAAAAGGGAAAAAGATGATTGAATGGGAGAAAGATAATAACGATAATCTTCTTGAGTATATTCGAGAAGATGGTCGAATTGAAAATAGAGGACGAGATGGGGATATAGAGTATAAGAAAGTAGACAATATAATTATTGGACTACTTATTGAAAATAATACTCTTCCTCAAGATAGGATAGATAAAGTTTTTAACTATACTTCATTAGAAGAGTTAAGGTTAGTCAATTGTAATATTACTGAGTTATCTTCAAAAATTTCAAAGCTTTCAAAGTTAAAAATTCTTAATCTTGAAAATAATAAATTAGAGGAAGTTCCATCAACAATTGGTACATTAAGTAATTTGGAAGAGTTGAACTTATCTCAAAACAGTATAAAAAAACTTCCAAATCAGTTTGAAAAACTTCAAAATTTAATAAATTTGAATTTGTCTAAAAATAAAGAGATAGAGATAAATGAAAGTCTATTTAAGTTTAGACGATTGGAGTTTTTGAATTTAGGATTTACTAATGTAGAGAAGGTAGTAGACCGAATTAATGAATTTTCATATTTAAAGGAGCTTAGTTTATCAGGGAATGAAATTGATGAAATAAGTGAATCATTAGTTACTCTTGAAAAGCTTGAAAAACTTTGGTTAGACAATAATTTAATTAAAGAGATACCCGAAAATATAGAGTTGTTGAAGTCATTAAAAGTATTAGATTTGAGATTTAATGAAATAGAAAAAATTTCAAAAAGAATAATGAATTTAAATTTAAATGAACTCTTTTTGAAAAATAACCCTTTTCTAATTTTTGAAGAGTTATCAAGTGTTAATTGGAAGCAGTCACTTACTGAACTATTTAATATTCATGAAGATTATCAAGAGTTTAAAAAGATAGATTTGAGTGATTTAGGGCTTACTTATATTCCTGATTTATCATATTTTAAAGATATTGAAGTTCTTGATTTGTCAAGAAATAAAATTGAAGATATTTTAGAAAAAGAGAAAGATGACGACGGTATTTTTTATATAAAAGAAAATATATATAAAGTAACGGAATCACTACAGTTAAAAGAGCTTAATTTGAGTTCAAATAATATAAGCGAAATACCAAAAGAACTATTAACCCTTACTAATTTAGCAAAGTTAAACCTTGAATACAATCCAGTTAGTCAAATAAAAGGTTTTACTTTAAATGAGTCTCCAAAAGAAATAATTGAGTTTTTACTTTTAAATCAAGAAAAAGAGTTAGTTGCATTAAATGAAGCAAAACTTTTGGTTGTAGGAGATGAAAATGCAGGTAAAAGCTCTTTGGTTGAAAGAATGGTAAAGAATCAATTTAATCTTCAATATAATAGTACACAAGGAATAGATATTTCACACTATCCTCTTTCAAGTGATATTATTCGTTCTTATTGTTTTGATTCTTATGTTGAACCCAATATAAAAGTTAATATATGGGATTTTGCAGGTCAAGAGATAACCTATCAGGTTCATAATTTGTTTATGAGTAAGGAGAGTCTGTATCTGCTTGTTATTGATGGGCAAAAAGAGGACAATATTGTTGAAAATTTTGACTGGTTAGAGAGCATTTCTGCTAATGCTGATAATCCTCCTGTGATTATAGTTATTACAAAACATGAAAATAATCGTTCTCATGAGATAGATGAAGCAAGATATAGAGAAGAATTTCCTAATATTGAAGCAATACATTATGTTTCAGCCAAAGAGAATATTGGATTTTGTGAATTAAAACAGAGTATTTTATTGAGTATTAGTAGATTTGGTAAACAGAAAATTCCTAGCGATTACGAAGAAGTTAAAAATAAAATTGAAGAGAAAAAAACGGAAAAATTAAAACAAGAAAAATATATGCTAAGTGCAGATGATTTTGATGATATTTGTGAAAAGTCTAATTTGTTTGAAGAGAGAGATAATATTCGTACAATTTTTAACGATATAGGGGTACTTATTGGTTTAAATAATGATGATATGCACGTTGTTAACCCCAGTAAAATGATAGATAAAATTTATAAAATTATTCGCTCAAAAGAGATTGCCGACAATGGAGAACTTGATGTTAAAAAGGATAATGATAGACATTACACATGGATAATGCAGTTTTTATTAAAAAATAAAATAGCTTTTGAACTAGATGATTCTAAAGTTATGATTCCTAGTAGGTTATCTGTTAAAAGACCTGAACGATTTTCTAAAAGTAGTTATATGCGAGAAGATAAAGTCTATGGTTTGAATTTTAGATATAGATATAAACGATTTAAAAAAGGAATATTCTTTGATTTTCTTATTCAAGTATTAAATGTTGATGAAATTAAACCTACTTATTGGGCAAATGGTATTACTTTGAACTTTGATGAATTTAAAGTAGCTGTTCTTGCTAGTAAAGTAGATAGAACAATAGATATTCATATTTCAAAGGAGAGTGAAGAGTCTAAAATATTTTTAACAAAAATACGAAAAATATTAGAGCGTATAAATAGAGAACATAGAGGAGTTATTGAAGAGATAGGTGTGGTTGATGAGTTTGATGATACTTTGTATTATAAGAGTTATAGATTTTTAAAAGAAAAAGAGAAGAAGAACAAGAGAACAAAAAGTAGTGATGTTGAGCTTGATATTCGAGGTAATCCTAAAGATTTTTCTCTTTTACCTTTGTTGGAAAAATATGAGTTTGTTGAGGAAGAGTTTGTTGATGATGGAGTGAATCCTTTAATTATTACAGAGGGTAAGACTGATTGGAAACATCTCAAAAAAGCTTTGGAAAGATTTCAAAATGATGGGTTTTATCAAGATTTAAATATCCAGTTTGAAGAGTATGAAGATACTGATATGGGAGATGCTGAACTAGATAGAATGGTTCAAACTTATTGTAAGACAAAACAGTCAAGAAAACATATATTTATGTTTGATAGAGATAATAATACTTATGTAAAAAAATATGCAAAACAAGAGTTCAATAATCATGGAAATAATGTTTACTCTTTTTGTATTCCAAAAATTAGTGATGAGTTAGATAAAATTTGTATTGAGTTTTATTACAAAAAAGAGGACTTGACCACAAAAGATAAGCAAGGAAAGAGAATCTTTATAGGAGAGGACTTTTTAGAAAATGGTAATAGTAAATGTAAACAATATGTAACTGCAAAAAGAAATCCTAAAGAACTTGATATTTTAGATAGAGATAAAAAAGTTTATCTAAGAGATGATATTGAATGGAAAGATAATATTGCACTCTCTAAAAATGACTTTACCAATAATATTATAAATGATGTAAAAGATTTTGATAATTTTGATATTGAGTACTTTAAGTTGATATTTGATGTTATTGAGAAAATTATTAATGAAGATTAATGGCTTATTAGAGTAAAAAAATCTATGATATAATGCCATACCACTAGATAGAGGTAAAAATGAAAAAACAACACCCCCTAAACAGTAGCGAAAAAAAAGAGCTACAAAAACAGCTAAAAATTGGTTGGACATACAACTCAAATGCAATAGAAGGTAATACTCTAAAACTTGGTGATACAGC
>Ga0256826_1002559_pt1 | contig 11020 bp, 12 predicted proteins | sample CV79metaG_FD_185975 | JGI IMG/M metagenome (GOLD analysis project Ga0256826, IMG submission 185975) | Hydrothermal vent microbial communities from East Pacific Rise, Pacific Ocean - CV79 | ecosystem: Environmental > Aquatic > Marine > Hydrothermal vents | place: Pacific Ocean: East Pacific Rise... | reverse complement strand
TAAACCATGCTACACTTGAAGAAGATTACACTGCATTTTATAAATCAGTTTTAGAGAATGTATAATGGCTAAGATAACTTTAGGTGTAAACATAGACCATGTAGCAGTTCTTCGAGAAGCGAGACAGGTTAATGACCCAGACATTATTCAAGCTCTTTTTGTAGCTTGTGAGAGTGGTGCTGACCAGATAACTATTCATCTACGTGAAGATAGACGCCATATTCAAGATAGTGATGTAGTAAACATCATGGCACTGAGTAAACTCCCTGTAAACTTAGAGTGTGCCATAGATAAAGATATTTTAAATATCGTATGTAAAATGAAGCCCCACCGTGCAACTCTAGTCCCTGAGAAGCGAGAAGAGGTAACAACAGAAGGTGGACTTGATGTCTTTAAATACGAGGATAAAACTCGTTTTGCTATAGAGCAACTTCACGATAGTATCATCCCAGTTTCACTCTTTGTAGACCCAAATATCAAGGCTATGGATGCTTCTAAAGAGCTAGGTGCAGAGATGGTTGAGCTTCATACGGGACTCTTTGCAAACCTCTTTGCTATGCTAAACTCAAACCTTCCTCACTCAAACCATTCTGTTAAAGAGTTAGAGTTTCCTCGTTACGAACTTAGTGACAGGCTAGAAAACTCTATAGAAGAGATTAAAAATGCGGCAACTCATGCTAAAAAGATAGGACTTGAAGTAGCAGCAGGACATGGTCTTAACTATCACAATGTACATGAGATGATGAAGATTCAAGAGATTATAGAACTTAACATCGGTCAAAGTATCATAGCAAGAAGTGTTTTTACTGGTCTTAGTGAAGCAATAAAAGAGATGAAAAATCTTACCACTCGTCATGACTAAAGTGACTCTAGCCATCAGTGTTGGTGACTTAAATGGTGTCGGCATAGAGATAGCACTGAAGTCTCATGCAGAAGTAAGCAAACTCTGTAACCCTATTTACTGCATAAACGCCAAACTCCTAGACCAAGCAGCAGAACTTTTAAATGTAACTATTCCTGATGATTTTATATTAGAAGAAGTGGCTGGTTCATTTAGTATAGAAGCTGGTAAGGTAAACGCCAAATCAGGTCGCTACTCTTATGACTCTTTTATGTCGGCTATAGCCCTTTGTGAAACGAAAAAAGCTGATGGGGTAGTCACAATGCCTATACATAAAGAGGCTTGGATGATGGCTGGACTTCATTACAAGGGTCATACAGACCTACTACGTCAACATTTTAACAGAGATGCAATCATGATGCTTGGATGTGAGAAGATGTATGTGGCACTTGTTACAGAGCATATACCTCTTCGTGAAGTGACAACTACTGTTACATATAAGGTACTAAAACCATTTTTACTAACACTCCATGAGTCTATCCCTAAAGAGAAGATAGCTGTTTTAGGCATAAATCCTCATGCAGGTGATAATGGTGTTTTAGGGCATGAAGATATGCGTATAAAAAAGGCTATAAAGAGTGCTAACAAGACTATAGGCTTTGAGCAATTTTATGGTCCTATAGTTCCTGATGTGGCATTTACTCCTCATGTTCGAGAGAAGTTTAGATACTTTGTAGCCATGTATCACGACCAAGGGTTAGCTCCTCTTAAAGCTCTCTATTTTGATGAGAGTGTAAATATCTCTCTTAATCTCCCAATAGTTAGAACTTCAGTAGATCATGGGACTGCCTTTGACATAGCTTACAAAGGTGAGGTAAAAACTCTCTCCTATATAAATGCAATAAAAAGTGCATTGGAGCTAAACTAAGAATAAAAGGGGTATAATTTATCCAAATACCAAGGAGTTCTTATGATAAGTGCAAAAGAGTTAAAAGATCAGAGCAAATCTCTCAATATTTTATATGCAGAAGATGAGGCCATGCTTCGAGATAGCATGCAAGCGACACTCAACAAATTATTTCAAAATGTTTATGTTGCAACAAATGGACAAGAAGCTTTTGAAATTTTTAAAAAAGAGGATATTGATATCATAATGACGGATATTAATATGCCAATTATGAGTGGAACAGAATTAATCGAAAATATTCATAAAAATAATGATGAAGAAGTGCATATCATTGTTTTATCAGCCCATAACGAATCTGAACTTCTAACAAAACTTATAAATCTAGGTATAAGTAATTTTTTAAATAAACCTCTTGATAAACAACTTATGATAGATAATTTATATAAAATTTGTAAACTTATAAATGATAAAAAACTTTTAATAGAGTACGAAAACAAGTTACAAAATGAACTTGAAGCGATGAATCGTAAAAATAAAATTTTAGAACAAAAACTAAATCAAATTGCACACCAAACAAATCAAAATATCAAAAAAAATATCACTGGTGTTTTTGAAAAACCTAAAATAGTAGAACAAGCTGCTGAAAATTACTTTGAGACTTTACTTGTTGATGATAAGGATGAGCTAAAAGATCTTTCAATGGAACTTGATAATTTTATTGCAATGATGTTTCAAGGTCATGCTCTAAATGATGACTATATCCAAAAACTCTCTAATGTTTATAGAAAGTATGCTTCGGTGCTAAACACATATCCTGAATTTTTTGATATTGCAACATTCCTTGTTGAGTTTAGTACAGTTATTCTCTCTTTAAGCTCAAAATTTATGCAAGACATAAGTCAAACGGGTATTTATTTTGAATCTTTACAATTAACACTTGAAAACTATAGAGAAAATGTTTGGAATACAGAAGCAAAAGAACCAAAATTTTACAATGCATCTCTAATAAATGATATACAACTGGTTATTGATTTTCTTGAAGATAAAGAAATTCAAGAGAATGAAATAGAATTTTTCTAAAGGAAAATTATGAACCTTTTAAAATATATTACAGATTCAAATAGTCGTATTGTTGCTACACACTTTTTAGTGATATTTATTTTACTTGTAAATATACTATTTTTCACACAAGGAACTATTTCTATACTACTCCAAGCGATACTTATAGTTGCGGTGTATCTACATAATAAAGATGATATTGAGTTAAAAAATGAACTTTTTAATTCTCAACAGCAATTAAAAGAAGATAGCAATATTTTTGATAGAAATATTATTGTTTCAGAATCTGATTTAAAAGGAAATATCACCTATGTAAATCCTAAATTTTGTGAAATAAGTGGCTATTCAAAAGAAGAACTTATGGGTAAGCCACATAGCCTTGTAAGGGATCCCAACAATAAACCAGAGTACTTTAAAAAACTTTGGAACACTATAAAATCAGGTGAAACTTTTTCAGGTGTTTTAAAAAATATGCGTAAAGATGGTTCACCATACTGGGTAGATATGTCCATCTCTCCTATTATGAAACAGGGAGAGATATTTGGGTATAAAGCTATACGCTTCGATATTACTGATCAGATTTTATTAAAAGAAGGTATGCGCCATGAAATAGATGAGCAAGAAAACCTACTCCAACTACAAAGTAATAGATTTGAATTTGCAATAAACTCATCACGTGATGGCTTTTGGGATTATGATGTCAAAAATCAAGAATTTTACCTTAGTAGTGGTTGGAAAAAAAGGCTTGGTTTTGAAGAGGATGAAGTTGTTACATATTTAAAATATCTAGAACTTATTCCTGATGAACATAGATTTAATCACCATCAATCAATGCATGATATGCTTGATGAATATGAACAAGACAACTTAGAATATATTCATTTTAGAATTAGATATACACTTATTACGAAGGCTGGTGAAAAAATTCTTATTGAAGATGTTGGTGATGCATTTTTTGATGAAGATAAAACTCCAATGAGAATAACAGGTTTTCATAGAGATATAACCGATCAAGAAAGACAGGCTAAAATGATAGAGTCTCAAAATAGAGTTGCTGCTATGGGTGAGATGATAGGAAATATTGCCCATCAATGGAGACAACCAATTGGTGCTATAAATAATGTACTAAATGACCTAGAGTTTGACATTGACTTAGAAGAACTTACTGAAGTTCCAGCTACACAGTACTTAGAAGTTTCAGCAAAAGTTAAAGAGTACACAGCACATTTAAGTAAAACGATAGATGACTTTAGAAGTATATCAAGTGATGAAAAAGTTAAATCAAACTTTTTTATAACAGATGTTTTAGAAGCAGCCTACTCAATTGTATCGGTAGAATATGAAGAAAAAAACATTAATTTTACAATTACAAGGGATGGTGAATGTAACTGTGAATTTACTGGCTACAAACGAGAACTTATGCAAGTAATCATTAATATTTTAAACAATGCCAAGGATATTTTATTAGAAAAAGAGATTTCTAACCCTAGAGTAGTTATTACTCTTACCAAAGATGATACTAATATTAAAATTATGATTCATGATAATGCTGGAGGTATTCCAGATGCTATTAAAGAAAAAGTTTTTGATCCCTACTTTACTACTAAACATGAGAGTGTAGGAACAGGAATTGGACTCTATATGAGTAAAAAAATAATTACAGAACATTTTAGTGGTTCTTTACATGTAGAAAATGAAGATGATGGTGCAAAATTTACTATTGAGATACCTAGACCATATTCAAAAAACTAAGGAACTGCTAGATGAATAAAGAAAATAAATTTTTAGAGGCAATGGACTTTAGACATGCTTGTAAAGTTTTTGATGAGACAAAAAAAATCTCTAATGATAATATGAAATATATTTTAGAAAACGGAGTAAAATCACCCTCTTCTTTTGGTATGGAAGCTTGGAAATTTTTAGTTATAACAAATGATGAACTGAGAGCTAAGCTTCGTCCATTATGTTGGAACCAAGTACAAATAACATCATGTTCACACCTAGTTGTTATTTTAGCTGGTATAGATACCCTTAAACCTGAGAGTGGTAATCCGAAAAAACAGTTCTTAAGACGTAATATGCCAGAAGAAAAACTCGATTTTTATCTAGGACTATATGCTTCACACTTGAAAAAAACACTCAGTAGTGATGAAAATATTTATGCATGGAGTGCAAGACAGACATATATTGCCGCAGCAAATATGATGACATCGGCAGCATTTATAGGTGTAGATTCTTGTCCTATTGAGGGGTTTGAGAAAGAAAAAGTTGAGGAGTTGTTACAGTTAGATATATCTAAATATCAACTCTCTATGATATTACCTTTAGGTTATCGTCTAAATAAGCAGTCAGAACAACTCAGACTCAAGTTTAATGAAGTAGTAGAATTTATAGACTAAAAACACTACTTCTTTTTAAAAATAAGTAGTGTTTTGTCTTCTGTGTCATAGAGTGAGAAAGTCTGTTTTTCTATAAGTTTAAGTTTTTCAATTTTTTGAAAAGTCTGTATCTTATGAAAGTACTGAACTATTGTATCTTGGTACTTTGTGTAAACACCAGAATCATCTTCTTCAAAAAGAGTAAATTTTGTATGGAGCTCATCATTTTCAAACTGAGCATCTACGCTTAGAAACTCACTTCCTGTATCACTAGACATAGTACCTTCTGCAACATCACTAAAACCATAACGAGTGTTTATATCTGCTATAAATATGCCATTATCGTTAAGTTTATCAGCCATAGAATTTAAGAACTCTACTAAATTTTCTTTATCCATAAAGTTTAAAACATCAAATATACTTACAATCGCATCATATTTACCATCAACATCTTTAGCATCTATGCACTCGGCGTCTAAGTTGGCATTTAGACACTCTTGAACCATTACCGAACTAAGGTCAACACCCTTACACTTTACTCCATCACTTATCATACGAGTCATAAAGCCACCACGTCCACAACCTACGTCTAAAAGTGTTTTAACATCTTTATCATCAAGTTCTGAGCGATAGAGGTCATAAAGAGCTTCTGTTGCATCTTCAATACCGAGTAAGTGTTCTGCTTTTGCATAGAGATCAAGATTTGTCATACTATGCGTTGTTTTCCGCTTTTATAACTGCATCTATTTTTTCATAAATATCTAAAACTTCATCTTTTTTAGCGATGTAAGAGTTTTTATTTGATATAAGGTAAGTTGAAGATCTCATTATGTCTTGAACAACTTCAAGTCCATTTTGCTTCATAGTAGTACCAGTTTCAACAACATCAACTATCATATCAGCCAGACCTATTAGTGGTGCAAGTTCAACAGAACCATTAAGTTTAATGATTTCAACACTTACAGCACGCTCTTCAAAGTAGCGTTTAGTAATATTTACCATTTTAGAAGCTACTTTAAGCTCAGGCTTTGAAAGGTCTAGCTTTTCACCAACTTTCATACCTATAGATACCTTACAAACACCCCGATGAAGATCTAGTAAACGAACTACATCAAGACCCTGCTCTTCTAAAGTATCAAGTCCAACAACACCAATATCTGCTGCTTGATGGTAAACATATGTAGCAACATCTTGGTTGCGAACAAGTAAAAAACGAAAGTTAGGAGTCTCTAAAATCAGTTTTCTATCATCAAATTTAAAACCATCACCAAAGATAGTTTCAAATATTTCAAGTGTCTCTTTAGCGATACGACCTTTTGGAAGTGCAACTGTTAGCATGTATAAGCCTTTGTATTTCTTTATAATTTTCGCATTTTATCTAAATATTACTCAAAGTTTTATGAGTTGTTAAAATAACTTTTTTCTTCTATAATTTTTTTCATACCTGAAAATATTAAGTTCTCATCAATAATAGCATCAATAAAGATTTTTTTCAACTCTTGTGCATAACCACCAGTTAAAACTATAGGCAGATTATAAGAAGTAACTTCGGAGTAGAGAGTTTTAAAAAAACCATAACTTATAGCATCTTGGGAATTTTTAGGAAGAGTAGTTAAATCTAAGTCAAAATTAAACTCATAAGAGAGTGCTGAAGAGATATTTTTATATGCATTATTCATAGCTTTTACACCTGGATAGATAAAACCACCCATAAATTTACCCTCTCTGACCACATCAACTGTTATCGCGCTACCTGCATCAATTACTATGGCGTTTGAAGTAGCTTCGACTGCAAAAATTCTATCTATGCCCATACTTTTATAATACTTGCTCATATTTACTAAACTTTCTAAATCTATCCAATTTTTCAAAGAAGATAGTTTTTGTTTTACTTTGACATTTACAGAGATAAAATATACTTTTTGGGTGATTTCTTGGGGGTTAAAATCTAACACACTTTTTTTATAACTTTTGTTACCATCTAAAAAATGGTACGAAGTATTTCCTATATCACAAAGAAGCATTACTGAATTTTCCATCCTGCTTCTTTAAATGCCATCTTTGCTTTTGAACATAGAGGTGCATCTATAAAAATAATTTTGTGCTTAAAGTTGTGCTCACAGAAGAGTGTCAGTTTTGCATATATTTCCTGCATTTTATGAACATCTTTCATAAGCACTCTACTCTTTTGACTAATCGCAAAAATTGCCCAAAAGTAACCTCTAGTATCAGTCGCTTTATAGATTTTTATCTTATTTCTTATACCTAACTCTTTTGGAGTTACTTCTTGCATCTTTTTATATAATTTCCCCTTTTTTCTTAGGGAGTCTACTACCATTTGCATATCTATTTTATTGCCTTTATTTCAAATTATTCAAGTATATAAAGCTGCTCATCACTTAAAACTTTTCTAGTGTTATAAATACATTCTAAGTGAACCATTGTTGCCTGAGCTCTAAGTGATGCTAGTCTATTTACATCTGCTTTAAGTGACTCTGGAGTTGCACCTTTTTCACTTGCTAGTACTATTTTACTCTCTAAAGAATTCACCTCTTTACCAAGTGCTTTTGCTCTACTTATAGTATTTTTGCGTACTATGGTAAGCTTCTTTTGCTGCTCAGTAGTGAGTGCAAAATCTTCATCATCCCAAAGAATTTTAACCATACCTGTAAGATGTGGTAGTTTACCGTGAATGAGAAATGGTTTAGCGGATTTTACCGAACTAGCATTTAAAGAAGTAAGTACTAAAGAAGAGACAAGAACTGCAGCTCCTAAAAGTGTTAATATTCTATTTTTCATGAGTTTTACCTTTTATTGTGAAATTATACATCAATTTTATTATGCTAATGTTATGGCAATGTTAAGAGTCAACTTTGGCTAAGAAATATAAGATATTTTTTCTTATAATTTAGGTATATTATCTTCCTATAATTTTATCGGTAGATTAAAGAATGTGATTTTATTGTGATATAAGAAAATAAAATATATGTTATAATTACTACTTAATTCATACAAAGGAAATAATGAAATGAAAATATTAGTTAGCGTACTTTTGCTAAGCATATTTCTAAATGCATCTAGTATATCACCATCATCACCTACACTTGATGAAGCACTGAACATACTAAAAACTGAAAACTTAGAAATAAAAGCAGCAACTTTAGATGTTAAGAGTGCTAAAAAAGACGAAGATAGTGTCTCTGGCATGCACTGGGGTAAATTAGACTTTATCCAAGATGCAGCACGTTCAAACGATGCAGGAAATGTGTTTGGTTTTAAACTCACTTCTCGTGAAGCAACATTTGGGGATTTTGGTGCTGAAGAATTTATGAATAATATTGGTGCAGGTAATGACCCATATTCAACACCACCAAATGACTTAAACTATCCAGATGACAGAAACTTTTTTCAAAGTAAACTTCGTTACGAAGTGCCTCTTTTTACAGGTTTTGCACTAAGTTCATACTCTGAAATAATGGAATCTATGACAAAGATGAAATCTTTGGAAAAAGAAGAAGTCATTAACGAAAAGATATACCAACTTAGAAAATCTTACTATGATATGGCTCTTCTTGATGATTCAATACAGAACTTAACTAAAATTCTTGATAATATTGAAACACTTGAAAATACAACACAAAATATGATTGATGTAGGTTATGCAAAAAAAGTTGACCTACTTGAAGTAAAAGCTAAAAAAGGAAATGTAGAACGTCTTTTAATGCAGATGAGTTCAAACAAAAAACTTCTCTATCACTACATAAGTTTTTTACTTAACAAAAAAGTAACAAGCATCACTCCTCCACAAGCTGAAATAGAGATGCCTATTATGAGTGATGAAGATATCTTAGCTCAAAATATTGATATTCAAAAAGCCTCTACCGGACTTGTTATAAGAGAAAATATGCTTAGTGCAGATCAAGCTGCTTACTACCCTACTCTAGGAGCATTTGGTGAAGTTTCGACTGCTGATGACACATTTTTAGGTGATGCTGTAGACCATAAAGCATATACTGTTGGTGCTCGACTTACATGGAATATTTTTAATGGTGGAATAGATAATGCCAAAATAGAGAAGTCAAAAATTGAACATCTTAAAATGAAATCTCAAGTTGAATTAGCAAAAAAAGGGATTGCCCTTCAACTTGCTAAAACAAAAACAGAGATAAATACAGCAGATGAGGAGATAGCTTCACTTACTAAAGAGCTTGAACTAGCAGATGCTATATATAAGAACTATGAAGGTAGATACAGAGAAAAACTCTCTTCTATGAATGATGTCATCATCAAACAATCTTCTCAAATAGAAAAAATACTGCAACTTCAAATTGCAAAGAACAAACGTAATGAAAAAATCTTTGCTTTAGAAAAACTAGCAAATAAAGGACAATAATAATGAAAAAACTACTCTTAATCTTAGCACTTGCTGTTTCACTCTTCGCTGAAACACTTACACTTTCAGGGAGTGTTATCTCAGATAACCAAAAGATGATAACAAGCCGTTTTATGGGATTTGTAACAAATGTATTTGTTCACGAAGGTGAAAAAGTAAAACGTAACCAAACTCTCTATACTATAGACTCTCGTGAGATTGACTCGGCTAAACGCCAAAGTGAACTTTCACTTCAAATGTATGAAAACCAGTATACAAATGTAAAACTAAACCTTGAACGTTATAAAAGACTACTAGAAAAAGATATGGTTTCAAAATATGAGGTCGAAAATCTAGAGCTTGCAGAGAAAAACTTAAAAGATATGATGTCTATAGCAAAAGCAAGACTTCAAGAAGTAGAAAACCAATACAGATACTTAAATATAAAAGCTCCAAACTCTGGTGTTGTAGTTGCTAAGAACATTAAAGTTGGTGAGATGGCTATGCCTGGTATGCCAGCTGTCATTCTCTCAGACTTAAGTGACCTTAAAATTAGTGCTGAGATTCCTGAGAGTAATTTATCTCAGATTAGTCATGGCAAAAAAGTTACTGTAAATATTCCTTCTTTAAATATAAAAACTATAGGAACAGTAAGTGCCATTATTCCAAACTCAAACCCTATGACACATACATTTAAGATAAAAGTATCATTTAAAACACATAATAGATCTGTTTATCCTGGTATGTATGCAACAATAAGTATAAACTAAAGGTTATAGATTATGGAAAAAAACAACTATATGCCCAAAGATTCTGCTGGTAAGTTAGCAAAAGCATTTTTACGTAGTCCTTTAACTGTGGTTCTAGGTATTTTTCTACTTGCTATTGGTTATTTAGCTCTTGAAGTTATGCCAAGAGAAGAGAACCCTCAAATGGTAGTAAGTGGTTCTACTGTTATCATCGCCCTTCCTGGTGCTAGTGCAGAAGAGATAGAAAAAGTAATAGTAAGACCACTTGAACGTAAACTCAAAGAAGTTTTAGGTGTTGAAAATATCTATGGCCGAGCTATGGATAATGTCGGTATCGTAAATGCTGCCTTTTTCATCGGTGAAGAGAAAGATGGTTCAAACCTAAAAATATATGATAAGATTATGCAAAATGCTGATATCTTTCCTAAAGGTGCAATGGAGCCAATCATCAAACCCCTTGACATTGATGTTGATATCCCAATTGTTTCAGTAGCATTTTACTCTTCAAATAAAAGTATCACTAAAACTGAGCTCTACGATAAAGTTAAAGAGTTACAACATCATATAAATGGTCTTGACAATGTTGCTGTAACAGATTTAAAAGGTGGTTTCAAGCACCAATTTAACATCGAAGTTGACTTAAATAAACTCTCTGGTTATAACCTCTCTATGGGTCAAATAATGAAATCAGTTGAGTCTTTAGCTTATAATGTT
>Ga0256826_1002558_pt1 | contig 11024 bp, 9 predicted proteins | sample CV79metaG_FD_185975 | JGI IMG/M metagenome (GOLD analysis project Ga0256826, IMG submission 185975) | Hydrothermal vent microbial communities from East Pacific Rise, Pacific Ocean - CV79 | ecosystem: Environmental > Aquatic > Marine > Hydrothermal vents | place: Pacific Ocean: East Pacific Rise... | reverse complement strand
ATTCGTTTAAAAATCCTTTAGGTGTAAGCCTAGGACTACTACTCGTAGCAGTAGTAGCATACTTCTACACAGTAGAAGCACCAAAACTCACAACTGTTACAACTAAGAAAGAAGTAGCTGTGAGAGCCACTGCCATAAACTATGAAGGGGCTATGGTAGTAAGTGAAGTAGATGACATAAACGACATTTTAGCAGAGCTAGAAGCGAACCCTCCTGCCGGTGGAGCGACTTTTGACATGGCAACCATGGCAAGAAGCATAACGGCTGAAGCACTAAAAGCATTCTCAGACTCAAAAGAGAGAGCACTCCCACTAACAGCCCACTGGAATGTAGGAGAGTCAGAGGGTATGGACCCTATGTATATGCTCAGCCGTATAGAGCTAGGTGAGCACATACTTGTTTCATGGAAACTAGACCCTTACTACGCAGACAACATAGGAAGTAGTTACTACGAAGAGTCTGTAAAAAAAGCAGCCGAGCTTAACCTGCCACTAGTTTTCGTACTACCAGCTCCTGAGTCTGCTCTTACAAAAGAGAACTACTACAGAAGTCTAGAAGCTCCAGAGAACCCAAATGTCGTAGACACAAACGGAGACATAGTAGAAAAACTAAGCCCCTTTGGACCAGATGAACTCTGGAGTGAGATGGGTGAGCAGTGGGCGAGCACAGCTCTAATGGCTCAGCTACAAGAGTGGTACCCAAACCCACCTCTAGTAGTATTTGTCAGTAAAGACGAAGCAGATAAACTACTCTGGAGTGAACTAGAAACTTCTTCTCGCTACCAAGAGAACTACCCAGCAGGAAAAGATGACTCTTTTAAACGCACACTAGTAGGTGCAAAGTGGATAGAGAAGTACCGTCAAATGCATGATGGATTTAAAAAAGGTTTTTCACAAACTGCATGGAAGGAAAATGTAAAGTTTGTAAGCTATAACAAACTCTCGGACAACCTAGGAATATCAAACGAGTGGATAAACAATGCAACCCTAACAAACCAGTACATGAATGTCTGGCCACTTACAGCAGATGGTGTGACCATAGACTTTAACCTACTAGGAGACAAAAGCGACACAGGTGTAAATGCCCCACACATACTAGCAAATAACCTCCCTTTTATGCTAAGCGAAGCAAAACTGCAAAACCCAAGCTTCTCATACCAACTAAGCATAGATGACAGTGAAAAGCTGACAGACGTAGCTCGCTACAGAGGACTCACACAGTTCGCTCTCTGGTTCTTAAGACCAAGTACCATCCGCCAGGCCTCTACAGCTACTACAACAGAAGAGCTAGAGCCTATGTACCAAGAGCTTTCAGACTCAGTAGAGCTCATACACTACAACGAGCAACTAGCAAGTTTCTGGAGAGATGCCGAGCTAGTAAGTACAGGAGGGAGTGAGCTAAACAAAAACATACCATCTCAGTACCAAAATGACCCAAGAGCATTTTTACTAGAAACAGATGTAAACCCAGCAAAACCATGGGATGAAAACACAAATGTAAAAGTATGGGCTTTTGCACTAGTAAAAGGTGAATCACCGAATAGGGAGTGGTTAGTGTATGCTCAGTCACCTGAGGGAAACAGAACTGATGTAACTGTTACTGTACCTGAATATCAAGACATTAAGGTTGATAGTAGTGTTAACGGAAGTTTTTATAGTTTGAGTGAGAAAACAGAAAATTCAAAAATAATAATAAGTTCAAATAGAAAAAAAATTTCTATAACTACAATTGAATTTTCAACAGATGGTGCTGTAAATATTGAAGACTTTGGTGCAGTTGGTGATGGTGTAACAGATAATACAAAAGCGATTATTAATGCATTTAAAAGTTCTTCTACTATATACATACCAAGTGGTACTTATTTAACAACCGACAGAATATCTATTCCTAAGACTGTTCATATAATTTATGGTGAGGGTACACTAGTTGGAACAAGTAAATATGGTATATTTAATAGTGCTGGATCTGAAGATTTAATAATTGATGGCATTACATTCACATTGTTACCAGATAGTGATACAATATTTGGGTCTATTTATTTCGATGGAGCATTATGTAAAAATATAACTATACAAAATTGTAAATTTGTAGGTTCTAATATCTCAACTAATGCTATTTTATTAGTTGGCTACGATGAAGCTAAGATAGATAATTTTGTATTTAATAAGAATGAATTTATTAATATCAAACGAGCTGCTATTGAAATACTTCATCGAACAAAAGATATTAATGATATTACTACTGTTATAAATGTCAAGATAATAAATAATATGTTTAGGTTTGATTCTGGCATTACTAAAAATATAGAATTTAATCCAGCAATCAGTTTATCAGATAGAGTTAATGGTACACTTATTGAGAATAATATTATTGATGGCTATACATGGGGAATAGAAACAGCACAGAGTATTAATACGAAAATCATATCTAATACTATTATCAATGTAAAAGATCCAATCAATAGTAGTTCAGGAACTATAAATAACTTTATTTCAGATAATAACTTTGAATTTACTGGAAGGTTACAGCTTTATACTGAATCAAATTCGACAGTGATTAACAATACTATAAAAGGTACACTTTACTTACTTCAAGCAGATAACATATTAATTGAAAATAATCGTATTATATCCAATGGAAAGACTAATATTTGGATAGATAATGCGAAAAATAATACAATTGAAAATAATTACATTGAAAATAACAATGAAGATGCATGGGATACAATTAGGGGTTATGGAGTAAAATCTGATAAATCAAATCTTGTTTCAAATAATAGAATATTTCGTATTAGTGGTAATAGCCTAACACAAAATATAGATAGTTCTGATGTCATTTTTCAAGATAATTTACAAGTAACTATTAAAGAATAGTTCTAATTTTAAATTTTATTATATCCAAGATAAATAATGGAGTGGAAATAAAGTTTCTTCTCCATAGTCTTTTAGGCTCAGTAAGAAGTCTAGGAAGCCATTCTAAATGACTATCTATCCAAAACTGACTTGGTCTCTTAATTGTTCCTGCATAGAAATCAAATACAGCACCAATGGAACTAGCAACCTTGAAGTTTAACTTCTCTTGATGTAAGTATAACCATTTTTCTTGCTTTGGTGCAGTCATACCTATAAATAGTACATCAGGGTTAAACTTATTTATTTTAGCTACTATTGTCACATTGTCTTCTTCTGAAAACTCAAGCTTAAAGGGTGGGGAGTAGCTCTCCACTATAATGTTTGCATAATCTATATTTATTCTTTCTTCTATCTTATCTAATGTATTTTGAGATGATCCCATGTAAAATACTTTTGCATTCTTCTTATTCATCTTTTTTAGTAAAAATTCATGTAAATTAGCTCCAGCTACTTTTTGAATAACTTGTTGATTTATCTGTTTTGCAGCTAATACTATACCACTACCATCAGGAATCAAAATATCAGAATCTAGTAGTGCTTCTTTAAATAGTAAATCGTTTTTTGCGGTAATATACGAATGAGGGTTTATTGTATTTATAATTTTTTTAGTATTTAAGTCAACTTCTTCTAGTTCACCTGTAAATACTTCATAGCCCATAATTTTCATTCTTTTCCTCCATCAATTTAATATGCTTTTTCAGGTCTATATTATTTTCAAACCTATTAGAAATTTTCTTTGCTGGATTTCCACCATATATTTCATATTCTTTTACATTCTTTGTCACAACTGAACCTGCAGCTATAATACTTCCTGTCTTTATGGTAATACCACTTAAAATGATTACACCATACCCAATCCAAACATCATTCTCTATAATAGTAACTTCTCCAATAGCTTTCCAATTATAATCAGAATCTCTAATTTGAGATGATTGTCGTATTGTTTTACCAAATTCCTGATAATTATGATCATATCGACCAACTATAGCAACACTATTTGCTATTAATACATCATTGCCTATTTTAATATTTGTTTCAATTTGTGAGTTTCTCCCTATATAACAGTTATTACCTATTTCTACGATATCTTTTGCCCAAATTACTACATTTTTTCCAGCATGAAAATTATTACCTATTTTATAATTTTTCCATTTTATATTAACTAAATATAAGTCTCTTAATTGTAGTATAAATTTTCTAAACATAATTATATAGCTTATTTATTTGCATAATTAATAGCATCAAGTATCCCTTTTGTTGCAATATCAAAGTTATAGTTCTGTACATGTGTTTTTGATTCACGAGAAAGTTTATTCCATTGATCTGGACTATCTAGTAATTTAATAATTTTATTTGACCAAATAGCAGTATCAATTTGTAAAAAATAACCTGTTTTTCCATTAATTATTAAGTCATCAATCACACCTGCAAAGGGTGTTGTTATTACAGGTGTACCACTTGCCATTGCTTCATTAACAACAACACCCCATGCATCTAGTAATGTTGGAAATAAAAAAAGTTTTGTATTTGCATAGTAGCTAGGTAATTTATCTTGAGAGACAAACCCTGCATAGTGAAAGTCAATATTATATTCTTGAAGTAATGTAAAAAAATCATCCTTAAGAGGACCATTTCCTAAAATCAAAACTTTTAAATGAGGGATTTTTTTGGATACTGCTTTAGCTACTTCTGCAAAGAAGAAGGGCAATTTTCTATCAGTAAATTGTCCAGAGAACATTAAATGATATTTACGATCTTCAAATGTCTTATCATTGTTGAAATTTATATTTTCAACACATAAATGTGACTGAAATAGTTTCTGATCCTTCATCCCATATGATCGATATAAATCCAAACTGTTTTTACTGGCTCCAATAAATGCATGTGATGTATTTAAAACTAATATACGAACCAGTCGATGTACCCATGATAGTTTTTTTTCAGATTCTATCCACCCATCAGTCATTACAATATGTTTTTTTCGATATATTAAACTATATATCCATGCATATAAAAATGTTGGATTGTAACCAGTTGTAATAATAACATCAGGTTTCATTTCTTTTAAATGTTTCCAAATATCAGGATTATTATGTACAAAACTAAGTCCTTCAGTTTTAGCAATAATATTTTCTTTTAAGAATATATGTTTAAAGTTTAAATTTCCAAGATTCCAAGATCGATTGGGCTCTGTACGAACAGAATAAATTACTGAAAAATCATCATGGTATTTTTGTGTAATCTTTTCAAAAATTGGAATTCTATATGGAGCCGGCATATTAGTTACTATAATTATTTTCATATTAATTTTTCCTATTCTATATTGGATTTTGTGATGTGTGTTACCAATAACATGCATTTTCCACCTTATGAGCATTATTTGGCTTTTCATCTTCAGACGGTTGTATCCAATGTTCATTTATTATATCATTGAAGTTAGGATCAATTTTCCACCGTTGTCCATAGACCCCAAAAAGCATTTGTGTAGCACCACCTAAATGGATAGATTTTTTTCCAATTTCTTTAACAAAAGAAGCCAATGGAAGGCCATATGCTCCTGCCCCTATAATTGCAATATCAAAATCAATTTTTTTAATATCATTTTGCATATGATCTAAGGCATCAAACCAAGAATCAAAATCATCATTTCCGCCTATAGACTGTACAGCTTTATAGGGGATAAATTCAAACCTTGGAAGTATGTTTTTATTTTCAAATAATTGATTTCGTTTGTTATATTGAAATTCTAAACTAGAGACAAAAGGATGTATTACTAAGACTTTTTTTCCCTTAAGATAAGATGACCAGGGAGAATCTGAAAAATATGGTTCTAGATTTTTGAGTAAAGTAAGTTTTGCATTAGAACAAAATTTATTTGCAATAATATCCTCAAAAGGATTAAACCAAATACCAAGTAAATCAATATTTGAAATTTTTTCAAAATACAATTTAGAAAATTTATTTAAACTGATAGTATCTATAGGATATACACCTGCATTATTTTTCATAATATATTTTAAACTTTTAGAATATTCTTTTTTTTTATAATGATATTCCATTGTTTTCAATTCTGTACTGCCAAGTCGACTAATCATACAAGGTCTATCACTTAAAAGCAGTTTTTTCAATAAAATATCACAACTTAAATCATCCAAAATTGGTTTGACATAATTTTTTTCACTTGTTTGATAAAAAGTTTTTTTAAACTTTTTGAAAAGTATAGTCTTCTTTATGCTTTCAATAAGCTTTTCTTTAGTAAACATACTAATAATTCTCCTATTCATATTTAAAGGGCTAACTAAAACTCTCATCTTACTTTCTAGTCAATGAAATTTTTACTTTCTGTAATTTAGAGTAAAAAAAATAATAATAAGTAAGTATATAGCGTATATAGCCATAATGCTCTTTCATAAGTTGAAAACGTTCAGCCCAACACTTTTTTTGATTTACATCTGAAAAACCTTCAATTAGATAAAGAGAAAAAACTGTATCTACATATCTTGTCCGGGAAGTTTTTTTGAGAGCATTAATAATCCAATCATGATCTGAAATACATCGATACTTTAAATTATATAGATCAGCTATACTTTTATGTATTATGATAGATTGATGTGAGACAAGCATTCCACGACTCATATCCTTCCATGATAAAGACTTAGGAACAGAGAGAGTGTTTATAATTTTATTTTTATCATTAATAAGTGCTGTTTTTCCATAATAAATATCACCTGAACCAGCCTTAAAGATATTATTGATCGTATGATTATCATAAATCAAATCACCTGCATTAATAAACCACAAGTAACCTTCTGAAGCAGCTGCTATTCCTTTATTCATGGCATCATATATACCTTTATCTGGTTCACTAATCCAATAATCGATACTATCTTCATACTTTTTAATAATATCAATTGTACCATCAGTAGATCCACCATCAATAATAATATATTCAATATTATTATATGTTTGACTTAGTACACTTTTAATTGTCTTTTCTAAAAATGCCTCACCGTTAAAAACAACTGTAATTATAGACATTAATAATTTATTTGGTAAATTATTTTTAAAAATACTTTGTTCTCGTAATCCACCTATCATGCTAGACCCCTTTTTGCTTTATATAAGAACAATATGTGATCTAAAAAGATTAGATACTTAAAATACACCTCTGACATAAAAAAATTATACATCTTCATTCTCTATTTTGTAAACATATTGTAATAAAAGTAAAATCCAAAATAATGGATATAAAAAATATATTTCAGACATTAATAAGACTAATACAAGGAAGACAATACCAATTGATTGAAACATATTTTGATTATTTAAATACTTACTGTAATTAGATACTGAAATATATATGAAGTATAGCATTAATATAAAAAATGGGTATCCATATCGAACAATCATATCAGTGGAACCAACTGTTCTAATCTCTTGTTTGAAATTTCTTGAAGAATACCTTGTACTTGAATGTGGACCTCTACCAATAATTTCATGACCTTGTATATCGTTCCAGTCTTTAAGTATATTTATAAATCTTTGACTATCTGCATTTTCTAAATTATTTGTATTTATCATTGTAGCCATTTCTAATTGATGTTCTATTTTTTCACTCATAAATTCTAAACTTACATATGCATAAAAGGCTCCAGAAAGAATAATTAATGACATCAGTATTTTTAAAAAAATACTTTTTATTTCTTTGAAATATATTATAAATAAAAGCAATACTAATGAAATGTAAGCTGTTGTAGATTGAGTCGTTAATATTGTAATAATTAAAATTATATTTATTTTTGATTTTAAATTAGAGTCTTTTAATAAACTAAATAATAATGTTAAAACAAGATAACCGCCAAATGCTCCCATCTCCCAAAAAGGACCTGCATTTTTAAATATCAAATCAGGAAGTATTGTATATAAGCCTAGAATACTATAGCGTATAGTACTCCCTATATCAGTAACAGCAAATGTTGTAAAATTAGTAATTAATAATTGTTCTAAACCTGGAACGATTAAAATAGAAATGTAAAATATTAAGCTCAGTATTGATATATAATACATTACTTTTATAAACTTATCAATAAACGAAACACCTATACTTTTAAGGATAAAATATGCAACTAAAATTCGAATAAATACTCCAAGATATGTATTGATTGGAAAAAAATTAAATTTTAAAGATTGTAATATTAATATAATAAATAAAGTTAATAGAAAATATATAAATGTAGTATCTAACTTGTTCAATCTATAAAAAAACAATAAAGTGCTAAATATAAAAGTTAAAAATAAAACAGTTTGATTAATAAAAGTAAGGTTTCCCGATATAAATATCAAAATTACTATTGCAATGTAATCAATACTATTTTTTTTATTTAAAAGCATAATAATATTATTACTTCTTTAGAATAATATGTTTAATTTTTTGTAATATTTTATATATGGATGGAAATTTATTTTTTACTTTTATGATATATCCATCAAGTAATTTTGGCGATTTAGCAGGGACATTTAATTTTGGTGTTTTCCAATCTTTGCCATACAGGTCTACTAATAAATTTTCATAATCCTTTGGAATAGTAAAAGAACTACCAATAAAATCATACTCTATTGTATTTTGTAAATAGGCTTCTTTTATAACAACTCCAACACATATTCTATAAATAAAATTACGTTTTTTAAAAAAATATATATCTATATATTCACCATCTTTAATAATACTTAATAAATTATTTTCATATCTACCAACAACAAAACCTTCTTGTTGTAAATCATGTAAAGAGTTTAGGAATACCTCTTTATCCTCTTCCAACACATATATATCAATATCTTCATCATGTTTAATAAAGTTATTTTCTCTTATTGCACCTAACAATGTTCCAAATATTAATCCAAATTTTATTTTATGAAAATCTAAGACTTTTTGTAGTGATAATAAATTTAATTTTGATATTTCTAAGTTGATTTTTTTTCCACTACCTTGTTCAAAATGAACTTCTTCAAAAGTAATTATTCCAGTTTTTGTTTTTATTTGCATTCTTATTCTAAGTCCTTTTTTAATTGCTCTAATATCTCAAAAGCATTGATAATATCTTCTTTTGGTATTGTTAAAAAATTTGATAATGATTTTTTTAATTTAGTAGTTGAGATATCTTCTGTTCTAGTTAAATATACAACTTCACAATGTTCCTTTAAAAAATCAAACTCACCTTCCCAATCATCTCCAATCGAGAAGATATCTATATCATATTTTTTTATATCTTTTATTTTTTGCTCCCAATCATGTTCAGGAATCACTTTATTAACACACTTTATATTACTTACTATCTCTGCTCTTTGTTTATAAGGAATTAAAACTTTTTTACCTTTAATATTATTAAATTCATCTGTAGAAACAGCGACAATAAGCTTATCTGCAAGTTTTGCTAGTCTTTGTAAAAGTTTTAAATGACCAATATGAAACATATCAAATGTTCCATATGTTATGATGATTTTTCCTTTTTTCATTATATACTCTCTTTATAAAATAATTTTGTTTTTCTTATATAATAAATTCTAAATAATAGACCTACAACTGTATACACAACTAAAGAAGATGCGACTAGATATATATCTTTAAAAATAAATACTGCAATAAATATATAAAAGATATATATAAAAGATGCATAAATCAAACTATTGTTTGCATGTTTTATATGCCCAAAAGCAGCAAGAAGTGGATAACCAACTAATGCACTTGCAATTCCAAATATGGATCCACTAAAGACAATTATAAATATATTTGATAACATTTCATCGTGAACATTAAAAACTGTTAATAGTAATAACTCGTTAAAGTAAATAACGGGTACTAATGTTATTATTGAAACACCTAGAACTAGTAAGAATATTTTTTTGAAAAAAACAATATTCTTAGTTCTACTCATATATGGGAAAATTGTTTGTGAAACAATACCGCCTAAACTTATAAAGGCATAAAAAAGCTTTTCAACCATAGAGTAATAACCAACAGCTATATTTCCAAAATATATACCTATAATTGTTGTAGCAAAATATCTACTTCCATCATTTGCAATTCTTGATAAAAAGAAATGATAACTATCTTGAAATTGTATTAAGATCATCTGCCTACTTGGAAGTGTTATTTTAACATTAAACAGTTTAAAAATTAACCACAATGAATACAAACCACCAATAATAGTACCTAATGAATTTAAAAATGCTACATATACATAATCAGTTTTTTCTTTTACAAGTGCAAATATTAAAATAGTGAAAAGTACTCTAGAAACTACATTTATATATGTAATATATTTCATCCTTTCCATACCTTGAAAAAACCATGATGGAAAAATTACATTACCAACTACTATACCAAATGTAACATAATAAAGCATTGCATGATCTGCAAGTATATCAATTGAAAATATTAATATTGATAATATTAATATTGAGATACTAGCCATTATTGTTTTTATAACCATAACAGTAGAAAATATTTCAGATAATTTATCTAAATTATTTTGATTTAATGATACTTCTCGTGTCGCCGAAAGCTCAAATCCAAAACTTACTAAAATATTAAAATACATAACAATAGCAAGAGCGAAGTTGAGCAAACCGAAGTTTTCTACTCCTAAAACACGTACTAAATATGGTAAAGTTATAAGCGGCAAAAGCATATTTAAGCCCTGCAGTACCGATAATGAAAAAAAATTAGATATCAACCTTTTTTTATCTTCTTTATTGTGATTATTCATAAAATAGATTATACTAAAAGATACTTAAAACTACTAGAAATAATATTTATTAATAATTTAAGTTGCCAAATTCAGAGGCCAATGGTAGTAGTAATATTTTAGTAAATAAGTTTTACAGATTTAAATGAGCAAATAGAGGCTACTCTATTGAGAGAAAAATTACTTAATTTCTGTATAATTGTAAATCATGAAAAAAAAATATTTAAAACATAAATCTGAATTTATAATGTCCCCATCTGTCAAGACCACTTAAACCAACATTCTTATTTCACTTATTATGCTACTAACAGTAACTTTTGATTATTCAATTCTAAATTACTGATAGCTGTGTCATAGATTTCATTAG
>Ga0256826_1002557_pt1 | contig 11026 bp, 6 predicted proteins | sample CV79metaG_FD_185975 | JGI IMG/M metagenome (GOLD analysis project Ga0256826, IMG submission 185975) | Hydrothermal vent microbial communities from East Pacific Rise, Pacific Ocean - CV79 | ecosystem: Environmental > Aquatic > Marine > Hydrothermal vents | place: Pacific Ocean: East Pacific Rise... | reverse complement strand
TGTACCCATTTGGTATACGTTGTAAGTAGTCTTGGTGTTCAAGTTCTGCTTCCCAAAAAGCACTGGCTTTTGTTACTGGGGTAACAACTTTACCAGACCATAAACCTGTAGCATCAACATCTTTAATGGTTTGTAAGGCTGTCTCTTTTTGCTCTTCTGTTGTGTAGAAGATTTCAGAACGATACGAAGCCCCACGGTCATTTCCTTGACGGTCAACCGTAGACGGGTCATGAATCTGAAAGAAAAATGCCAATAGGTTTCTGTATGAAGTCTGTGTTGGGTCAAAGAGTATTTCAATGCCTTCTGCATGGTTACCATGGTTTCTGTAGGTTGCGTTTGGTACTTCTCCACCTGTGTAGCCTACGCGTGTCTCTGTAACACCAGGGAGTTTTCGGATTAGCTCTTGCATTCCCCAAAAACATCCACCAGCTAAAATTGCTTTTTCTATTTGCATATTGACTCCTTGTTATTAATTTGACCGTAATATAGCAGATTTTTTGCTATCTAATGTAACAAATGTTCCTTCTCACGTTGTAGACGATTGAGTGATTGTCTGGTAATTCCAAGATAAGAGGCAATATGTTCTACCAATACATCTTTTTCAAAAACCCCAGGGAAGTATGCTTCGAGTAAATCAAGCCTCTCTTTTGCACTTTTTGTCAGCAGATTAAAGGTACGTTCCCGCATAATGGCGTAAGAGTCTTCTGCCATTTTTGTTGCAAACTTTTGCCACTTTGGACTGCTTTCATAGAGTGCTTGTAAATCTTTTTTGGTAATTTTCATGAGTTCAGCATCGATAAGCACTTCAAAGGCAAGTTCTTCTGGAACATTTTGGGTAAAACTAACGTAGTCAACAACTGCAATGTCCATAAGCATACGGTGACCTATTGTGTCCATGTTTAGACAGTGAAACGTCCAAGTAAAGTCTTTGGCATCTTCTTCTAACTTATAAGAACGAACAATGCCATCTACAATAAAATAGAGACATTCAGAAACTTCAGTGTCTCCGTAAATATGCTCACCTTTCTTGTAGCTAACAGGAGTAAAGAGTGATGAGAGTTCGTTCCATTCATTGTCATTTAGTTCAATAAAATGGTTAATATATTTTCGTAATTCATTCATGGGAGTCTCCTAAAGTTATGTTATTATACTCAAAAAAAGGCACTTTAATGACCCAATTTATCTTCGTTATCGACCCCATGTGTTCTTGGTGTTGGGGTTTTCATCCTGTCATTGAAGAGCTAAGAGAGAAACATTCTAACAAATTTCAATTCTCTTTAGTAGTAGGAGGGCTAAGAACCAAAGGTCAAATGCCTTGGACGCAAGAGAGTAAACAATACTTGGCTCAAAACTGGAATGCAGTAGCCAATGCAACACAGCAACCCTTTGACTTTGCTCTTTTAAATAAAGATGTATTTGATTACAACACCTACCCTGCTTGTAAAGCCATTGTTACTGTTAGAGAGCTTTGGGGAGACGAGGCTTCATTTGAGTATTTAACAAAGATTCAAGAAGCATTTTATGCCAAAGCTGAAGATACAACTACCGTAGCAATACTTATGAATTATGTTGAAGATAAAGAGAAATTTTTAGAGTTTTATGAAAGTGAACGGGCTGAAGTTTTAATGAAACATGACTTTGCCAAAGCTCGGTCAATGGGAGCGAACTCTTTTCCTTCTGTAGTGAAAATTGACAAACAAGGTCACATGGTCTGTCAAAAAGGCTACAGAAGTTTAGAAGAGATTTTAAAGTTTTAACTCTATTCTAATACTACTGAATTAAATTCATCTTTCACAAAAAACATCCCCAAAAGTGAACTTAAAATTACCATAATAATCATGCCCAAATTTCCAAAAGAATCTAGTGAAACCTCCGTCATTTTAGAACTACTAACCTCTACATTATGTACGGAGCTAGCTGTAATGGATGACGAAGTATTAGTTTGTTGACTATCAAGACTGTTAGCCAATAGTGTGACATTTAAAAACAGTAAAAATCCAAATAGTTTTAATATTATTTTTTTCATTTTTCTTCCTTAATACTTTTAATTATAGATATTATAATTTACATTAAATATTATTTTTATTAAATTTATTAAAGTTTATATTAATAAAACCATTTTTGATATACTTATTCACACTATTTTTTATTTTTTAAATAGTAGTTTTTATTAAAGAACAGAAAAAAATAAGCTAATTTCAATACTGTTTTTTTTTATTCGTCTTCCAAGAAAAACTGGTCAAACTCTCCCTCTTCTAGTGTTTCTGCTAAACCATCCGAGGTATCAATTCCTAAATACTCTTTTGCATCGTTTAGTTTGTAGTAATATCGAAGCGTATTTAATTTCTTTCCATTTGCCCACGAAGAGACAAGGAAATGACTCTCTCTATGTTCTTCTAGTTTAGAATATGCACCATCCCTAGTAAAAGTATTGGCAAACATATAGAGTCTATCTCCTTCTGTCAAATAGTTTGCTTTAGTCATCTGCATGTCACCCATCACTGGTTGGTAAGTAACTTCATGATTTCCAAAACTTACTTTAATGAGAAGATTTGGATTTTTATCACTCCCTTTGTATGCTAAGTAGTAGTGGTTACCACTTAACATCTTTTTAGAAAAATTTCTGTACTGTTTTGGTTCAGTATTTGAAAAAACATCTTTTTCTTCTTTTGCTTGAATGGCATAGGAAGTTTGAATAATAGGGCTTGATTCAACAATTGGAGCTGACTGAACAATGGGTGTAGCAACTACAATAGGTAGAGTATTATCTTCTTCTGAAATAGCAACATTTTGGTAAGAAGGAGTCACCACTCTTCTTTGTTGGACAAAAGCTTCAGGTCGTCGATATGCTCTAACTGGAGGAATATATTGTCGTTTTGGAGCTTGCTTTTTATATACTTTTTTATGCTTAACTGCATAGTTCTTCACTATTGGATGCTTTAACATATAAGCCGAATGAGCAATATGTGCATCAGGGAAATAACGCTTATATTTTGAAACCTTTGAATACAATGCACTTTTATTAGAAGTATAATAAGCAAAAGGGAGATACCATCCGTTAGAACGTACAATCATTACATGGGAACGTAAAGAACTTGGTAGTTTATTAATATTTTTTTCCAAACCTTTTAAGTTTTTAAAACTCCCAAATTGAATAAAATATTTTTCAGCACTGGCATAACTAACTGTAAATAAAATAGAGACTATTAGTAAAAATCGAATCATCATTTTCCTTTTTGAAAGTATTATAACATAGCAACTGTCGACTAATTGTGAATAAAATCTGATTTATCTTACTCTACTCCCATATAGAGTTCAATTGTTGCAGAGGGATGGTTTGTTCCATCGCTAGCAGCAAATTCACCATTAAGATTGAACTCTAGCTCTGTCACACTTGTGTCATACCCTTCTGCATCTGCTGTAGGTGTATAGACTGTACCATCTTGATAGTAGGTAATACTTCCTAAACTTAAGCCACTACTTACTGTACCATCAACCAAGTTTGCCTCTTGACACTGACCAACGGTACTCACACAAATTTTCATATTAGAAGGAATGGTATCTCTAAGATGAATACTGTCGTTATCGGTTGTCCCTAAACCTTCATTTCGCAAGGCAATCACATATTTTTTAACTGCTCCAGGAATGGCTTTTGGACTACTGCTCAAATTAATTGGGTCATAGATGGTTTCAGAACGCTTTTCTAACTTGATGTCTGGTACCAAGGTATTAATTTCACCCATACTATAGGTTAAAGCAGCATCACTGTTGGTATCTCGAGTAATGATATATCCTGTACAGCCATTATCTGAAGCATTTCCACTGGCTGTTAACTCCCAACAAGATGCAGTATCACCATCTACACCATTTGGAGAAAGAGAGATGGAAAGACCAGCTGTATTGGTATCTAACTCAGCTTCATATGCACTGTTCCATGCTACGCTTACACCGTTTACACTTGTGGGTACAGTATCTCCTGCATTGGTATAAACTACATAATCAAAAGGTACTCCATTAATGGGTTTACCATCTACAACAGTAACATCCGTATTACTGGGTTTAAGTAAAAGTACTTCATCTCCTGTATTGTTAAGTATTTCATTAGAACCTTGATAGAAGTGGTGTACCTTGCCATCCACACTATTGGTTCCCGAACCAATATGAAAAACCACATAATCTCCAACACTAACACTATGTTTAGGAAATCTATAATGATGAGAAGCACCATCTTGATCGCTTACAAGATAATTTTTCAAATCTCCAGAAGCTGTTACATAAAACTCTATAAATTCATCATTTGATGTTCCATTTACCGTTTGTCGATACAGCACTTCATTAATTTTCATTTCAGCTGGGACAACAGGGTCATTTAAAAAAACCCAATAAGCTACATTTTCTGTAATATGCCCTCTTGTAGTATCTCCAGCCACGGTCTCTTCATCAATGGCTAGATCTAAACTTGTTCCAAAAGGAGTTGCTCCATACAATACAGCCCAACCCCCTTGACCTCCATCTTCTGCTTCTTTGGTGATTACACCATCCGTATACGCTTTATCTAAAGTATAGGTATAGGCTGGAGAATTTCCAACTCCTTTAATGGAATCTGCTCCATAATTAATTGCCATTGAAAAATCTTCTAGCTCATAAATACCTGTCTCAGCAACAATGTACCCTAAAGTTTCCTCTGCCCTCTCTTCTGCAACTTGACCTACATGTTTTCCCACACACATACCATCTGCCATACCATCTTGAAAGGGTCTATTTTTCCGATTCTCACAATCAAATGACCAAAATACAGAAAAGTCTGAATCGTTATAACTCATTACTTGACCCAAAACAGCTGGCTTTGTATAGCTGTTTACAATTGAGGAACTTACATCTTCTGCTTTTCCTGCACTCCAATTATTGGGAGAGGTATTACCATTTGTCCCATTTGAAAGTACTTTATGTGCCTCATATTTAACAGGTGCAGTATAGCTTCCCTCATCTGAAATAATACAGTAAACATCCGTTGTATATCCAGGATCTATATCATTGGGACGTTGAATTTTTACATCAAAGCCTGTGCTAGTGATATTGTTCACACGGACTACTGCTTCATTATTACTGCTACTAGGAAGTACATTTGAACAAACTACAATGGCATCACTATAGTTATTTGAAAAGTCAACATGTTTCCATGCATAACCAACTGATGAAATTTTTTGATATTCTAAATCAGGGGTAATTGATTTGGAAAACAAAAATAGTGTTAATGTAAATAGTAGAAATAAAATTCTCATTTTAATACAGCTTCAAAATAACCACATTCAATAGTAGGACTAGCGACACTTCCTCCCAATACATCTCCAAAGTCAAGAATAATAGGATTCACTCCATCAGCAGTTCCATTAACACCATTATTACTAGCAGAAGTCACTCCTAAACAATCACACTCTCCACTTTGTACTTGTAGGTTGACAATGCTCACTTCATCAAATTCTGCTCCCAAACTGTCACTCACTTTAACATCACTAGCAGAAGAAGAACCTTCATTTTTTACTTCAATAGCATAACGTATTGTTGCACCAGGAATTCGCTTAGGGTTATTTGTACCATTTATCAAATCTGATAAGACACAAGAAGATTTACTCACACTCATTTGAGCTCCTCTACAATTAAAAAATTGTGTACTGGGTACTATTTCTAAACTTCCACTTGGTTTTTTCCAATAAAGGTAATAGTTGTCTCCCCCTCCTCTTTCTTGATGATGATACTCTACTTTATGCCATCCTGATGTAGCATATAGATTGACTATATATTTTGCTTGACCTGCACGACCATGTCCTCCATACCAACCTGTAATAAGCGTATCATCAATATAAACTTCAACAGCATCATCACCATCTATACCAAAAGAATAAAACCCTCTTGTTGGTAAATAAATATAACCCTCAAAAATAGATAAATAATTATCATCACTTCCATAAGGATTTCCCGAACCATTTATTTGACTAATCAGTCCTGTTCCAAATAAATTTGCACCAACGGCATAATTTTGAATGAATGTCTCATAAGTAGTTTCATTACTAGGATAGTTGTTATAACCTGTCGTATTATAAGTAGTCATATTTAACTGACTCACAGGAGTCGTACAAGTAGGTGTCACACCTGCTAACTTTATTGGAATTTCATATAAAATATCTTTTGTAGCATCAAAACTATTGACATCATCAAAACTGTGCTGGTCATAATTACTACTGTTTTCTTGTACCCCAATGGTTGCTGAATCACCATTTACCGAACTTGTACTGTTATATCTGAAACGAATATCTCCAGTTTTATAGAGTATGACCTGAAACGAATAACTACCATTACTTGGATAATGAGGAACATTCTCCCATGAAACCACAAAATGTTCAGTATCTCCTACGCCTAAAGTTCCATACTTAATTGTTCCTCCCTTATCAACATTTAAGTCATCCCAATAAGGGTAAATACTCTGCTCACGATTATTCCGAGGAAGCTCTTGATTACTATATTCAGAAGTAATATCAACAAAAGCTAAATGTCCATTTGAATCAATATTAACAGTTGAGTAAGTTGTTCCATTAAAAGGAAAAGAAAATCCGATGGGTACATTCTTATCAATAGCATCATCATAAATTGCAGATGACGTATGTGTATCTTCTTGAAAATTTATTGAAACAGACTCAAAGGCAGTTTGAGTCTCAATACTTTTTGTCAAGTACTGTAATGCTCCAAAAAGCGTAGAGGTAGAGAAAAACAAAACCATTATTATTACTCTTACCATGACATCATCTCCACGGTATCTTTTAAACTCTCTTGATCAAACTTCATATTAAATCTAAAGTAAACACCTTCCATTCTGTAAGTTTGCAATGAAAAGTCTTGGTCTTCAAAACCTTTCCAGTTGTACCCTACGGTTAAGAGCATGTTGTCAAACAAGTTGTGTCCCGAATAAACTCCAAAACCATAGTCCATGTTGTTAGCACTCTGTGCATAAAGCCATGAACCTTGTACCCCTAGTTCCCAAGACTTTGTAAGGTCATAACGGGTGTCCAGTCCAAAAAGTTGTGTAACCCCTTGGTACTCAAACGCATTGGCTGTCTCTTTAACATATTTAATTCCATGTTGTAGCGCCAACTCACTCTTTTTTGTTGGTGTAAAGTTAATGTTCATGTTATTAATTAACTTTTCTGTTATTAACTTATCTATACCCTCTTCCATAAGAGCAGAAACATAATCTAACTTTTCAAGAACAATAATATCGGTCTCTTCGGGTCGATATGCCATTGAAAAACGTACATTTGTATCTGAATTTTTTCTTTTATCCCCACTTCTAACATCTATTCCTTCTGCAAAATTCAAACTCCCACCCAAAGCAAAAGCAAGTGAGTCATTGGCTTGAGTGTAAAGTGCTGTAGAAAGGTTTAACTTGTCTTCGTCACTGCCTTGTCTCACTTCTCCTGCAAACATTGCTGAATAACTTTTTTCATTATAATTAAATCCTAAACGATACGCATGAAAAGCACTATTAATTTGAGAATTATTACCATCTACAACACGTCCCTCTTCAAAGCCAACATTAACACCCAGTTTCTTAGTTAACTGAAAACTCTGTAAAGCACCCAAAGTATTGTAAACATTTTGACTATCATTTGTTGTTTCACTCAGTGTTGTGTTCTCAACCGTCATTCCTGACCATGGTCTAAAACGAACCCCTGCTCTACCTTGTTCTACACCAGTTGCCCACTCATAACTAGAGAAAAAGTCCATAGATGCCGTTAAGGCATAATCTAACCCCACACCTGTTTTGGTAGGAAAAAGCTCACTCTCTTGTTCTGAAAGAGTCTCTTCATGGGTAATTCTTAGTTTTAAACGTTGGTCAAAAAAGCTACGAGAAGCACCCACTAAAATCTGCTGTGACATATCGTCAAAACTCTGTTTAGCATAACGATACCCAGCAAAAGCACTCCACATCTGTTTGTCAATTCTTGTTTGGAACTCCATAACATCAGAGTCAATGTTGCTAAGCAAGTCACTTTCTCTGTAGAGTGAGAGTTGATGACTCTGACGGTTCTCAAACTGTTGTGAGAGGTCAACCCCAACCTTTCGTGTTGCACCCAAACTTGAACTGAGTTGTCCTAAGCCAAAAGCAGACTCTTGTTCACGATAGTAAGCACGTGTGTGTACACCATTAGCAATATGCTCAACTTCTGCAAGTTTTGCTTCACCTTGACTACTTACTGCCTCTTCCACTGTTTTTGTTTTAGCAAACTCTGCTCTTACTTGTGTACTTGTACCTAAGCGTAAAGTCACATCAGTACCTTTTAAAGTAGAGCGTTTTTTACCAGCATCTTCAGAGATGTAAGAGACCCCTACTTCAACATTGCCCTCTTTTGTTTTCACGGCTGTTCTTCCACCATAAGTGTAGTGTTTCCCACCATTACCTTTTACCTCATAGTCCACCACAATGTAACGAGGATTAAAGTTTTCATCGTTAGAAAAAATAGGCTCAGTAAAGTAGATTCGTCCTAAGGCATAGTCAATCTCATAGTCCCTAAAACGTTGCATGGTAACCGTAGAAATAACCTCTTCATTACGATAACGGTTACGCACTTCAATACTAACTTTTTCGGTAAAAGCAATAACATTTTTAGACTCCATGTAGTAGTACCCTGAGGTTCCATCTCCACGAATTTCATCTTTAACGAACACTTGTTCTGTATGAGAAATAAAAACTTTAGACTCTAAGTTTTCACCATGATACTCAGACTTAATACCAGTAAAACTTCTTGAATAAGCAGAGAGTTCTGTATAACTTAAATCTGTGTTGAAATCGCCTAAAAGTAAGTTAAACTGCTCTTTCTCAACTTTAACGTAGAGCTTTTTACGTGATGCAGCTTCTTGGTACTGCTGAGTATTGTCACCATAAAGGGTGTAGTACTTCTCTGGGTCAATTTCATCAAAAAGTTGTGCTTTCTCAGTATCTTTTCCAGTGTCATATGCCATAGAAAGCAACCAGTCACCTTTAACTTTACCTTTTGCAAAAAATGAAACTCGACCCTCTTTTATGGTCTTATCTCCATTAGCTATGGTATTAAGTGACTCTTGGTGTCCTTTGAGTTTGTTGTACCCAACTGTTCCCTCTGCAAAACCTACCATAATCCACTCACGCAGTGCTGGTTTTAACCATGCTCTTACTACCTCATCACGTTCTTGAAGGTTAAAATGCAAAGTCACCTCACCCGACTCGGTTGTTGGTTGCAATTCAATATAGGCAATACCATCTGAGTGAACCACATATTTACTCTCGGTGGCTTCTCTTACCAATGGATTGTTTTGCATCTGTTCAAGTACATCCTGTGAAGCATAAGGTGCTTCAACCGTAAATGTTCCTGTAATTCCAGAACGCAACGGTAACCCTGCATCATCTAAAAACTTAACAGCAATAACAGGAGAAGACTTTCCATCAGCAATGGGACGTGAATTCTCTTTTACATAACGTGCTTGAACAGGTGCAGAAGAGACATGAATGGTTCGAGTCAAAGTTTCAAGCAACTTATTGTTTCTGTCAAAGTACTCAACTTTAATGAGGTTACCTCTCTCTAAAAGGTCAACCCCACGATAGAGGTCAATGGTATTAGTAGATTTTTTAGAACTAACAGCACCATCGTAGTTCATTTTACTTACTGCATAACCATTTAACCAAATCTCTACCCGTTCACTCTTTGGGTGTTTAATTGCTATTTTCGTACTAGGAATAAGAGGAATATGCTCTTTTGGTGGCCACAAAATGGCTCTGTTTGCATCTGCATTTAAATCCTTTTTACCATACTCAGGCATCTCCTTTACTTTAGTAGGAATGACATATTTCTCATCTTCTTCCTGCTCTGTTTCTACTTCACCTGTCTGTTTTAAACAAAAATCTACCCGTTTTAAAGCCCCTTTTCCAACGTTAACAAACTGTGAAAAGTCTCGCCCTGCAAAACGTGCATTTTCCTGACATTGACCCATAGCATAACCTTTAGGAAGCAGTGCTTTGTCTACTTGAACAATGTGTCGTCCTGCTTCTACTCCTTCAAAATGGTACTTACCAGCTTTGTCTGTTACAACATACATCCCACTCTCTAAGTAAAGACGTACCCCTGCAACACCATGTCCTGTTTTGTTGCTGTCAAAAGCTTCATCATACACTTGACCAACAATAATTCCTTCACTACGCATCAACTCTTCAATAATTTTTGTGGTTGCTGTAGCAATATTTGAAGTAAAGACCTCTTTTTGTTTTACCCATGCTTCATTACGTACTTTTCCCTCTTGTACCCCTGCTGTTACAGCAGCCAAGAAAGTCACTTCAACAGTTGTATTAGCTGCTAAGTTTGGTAAAGTAAAAAAAAGCTTCTTCCCATCAGATGATAGTGTCAAAGCAAATGTTTGCCCATTTACTTTGGCTGTTCCTGACTTATATTTTAAGCCTAATGGTAAAGCATCAGTTAACACCATATCACGTACTTCAAAAGTCTCATCATTGTGTACGGTTAAAGTATATGAGAGTAATTCTCCAACAGAAGCTTCACTCTTATTTACCTGTTTTTCAAGCCAAACATTAAACTCTTTTTTAAGTATGATTTTTGCAGAGTCACTTTTGGGTTGTACACTTTGGTTATCATAGTCAGCAACAATGGTCTCACCTGCTTGTACATAGAGTTGATTGTCATAATTTTGTTTGGTGGTGTTGGTCAAAGGAATGTACGCTAAAAATACACCAGTATCAGGTCCTGTTTCAATAAGTTGTAAAATTTCAGTATCACCATTGTCAACTGTAACCGTTACTTCTAAGTGGTCACGCACTGCACGGTCAATATTTTGGTCAAGGTCAACGACTTTAACAATTGCTGTGTCATGCACTCCATAAAAACCTGTATCTTCTAAATTAACAACCGTATCAGCACCTAAGACAGTTCCATCATTAAGCGTACTCGTACTTCCCTCATGTAAAACACCATTTTCATCTCTGTAT
>Ga0256826_1002556_pt1 | contig 11027 bp, 10 predicted proteins | sample CV79metaG_FD_185975 | JGI IMG/M metagenome (GOLD analysis project Ga0256826, IMG submission 185975) | Hydrothermal vent microbial communities from East Pacific Rise, Pacific Ocean - CV79 | ecosystem: Environmental > Aquatic > Marine > Hydrothermal vents | place: Pacific Ocean: East Pacific Rise... | reverse complement strand
AGATAGAACATGACCAAAGAACTTTATTTAGAAAATATAGAACGTTTAAAAAGTTGGGCATATGCCTACTATGTTAACGATAATCCTATCGCAACAGATGAAGAGTACGATAAACTTTATCATACCGTATTAGATTATGAAAATGCCAATCCTGATGATATTATGGAAGATTCTCCTACTAAAAGAGTAGGGGGTGTTGTACGTGATGAATTTAGCAAAGCAAATCATATTAAACGTATGTGGAGTATGGAAGATGTATTTGATACAGAAGAAGTACAAGAATGGTTAGATAGAACCATTAAAAATGTGGGGAAAACTCCGTATTTTTGTGAACCTAAATTTGATGGGGCAAGTATGAATTTGCTCTATGAAAATGGTAAATTACTTCGTGCAATTACCAGAGGAGATGGAATTATAGGTGAAGAGGTCACAGATAATGTTCGTACCATCCGTTCGGTTCCTTTAACCATAGCGTACCAAGGTCAAATAGAGATTCGTGGGGAAGTGGTGATTCGTAAAGATGATTTTGAAATCATAAATAAAGAGCGTTTGGCTGAGGGTGAAAATGCTTTTGCCAATCCTAGAAATGCAGCAGCAGGAAGTTTACGACAGTTAGATTCAGCTGTTACCGCAAAACGTCGTTTGGTTTTTTACCCTTGGGGGCTTGGTGAAGACTCTTTAAGTCAAAGTAATTTGTCTGAAAAGATGGACTATGTTTATGCACTTGGATTTTTAAAGCCACCTTACTCTAAACCTTGTAACACCATAGAAGAGATAGAGGAGTTTTACCACTTTCTAATAAGCAAACGTGATGAAATCCCCATGATGATGGATGGTATGGTGGTTAAAGTAGATGATACAGTGAAACAAGAGCAATTGGGGTACACGGTAAAAGTTCCTAAATGGATGTGTGCTTATAAGTTTCCTGCGGTTGAAAAAGTAACTACTGTAAATGCCATAACTATTCAAGTGGGAAGAACAGGGGTTTTAACTCCAGTAGCAGAGGTTGAGCCTGTCGATTTAGATGGAGCAATGATTGCCCGTGCTACTTTACATAACTTTGAAGAGATAGAGCGAAAAGGGTTAAAGATAGGAGACTCAGTTATTTTGATTCGTTCAGGGGATGTAATTCCTAAAATTACCAAAGTATTGGATGATCGACGTGACGGAAGTGAAGTTGAGATAGTTCGACCAACGGAGTGTCCTACTTGTCAAAGTGAAGTTTTAGATGAGGGGAAATTGATTAAATGTCAAAATATGGATTGTTCTTCCCGTGTGGTTAACTCCATTATTCACTTTGCTAAAAAAGGTTCTATGAATATTGATGGTTTGGGTTCAAGAATTGTAGAAATGTTAGTGCTAGAGGGAAAAATAAAAGATATTTTAGGACTCTATTCATTAAAGTTTGAAGATATGGAAGGGATGGAAGGTTTTAAAGAAAAACGAATTAATAAGCTTCTTGATGCCATCGCAGATTCTAAAGGGACAACTTTAGCAAAACTTCTCTCAGCTATGGGGATTGAACACATTGGTGCGGTAGCAGGTAAATCTATTGCCTTAGAGTTTGGTTTGTCTGTAGTAGATGTACATGAAGAACAACTAGAAGCCATAGATGGTATTGGTGTTGAAATGGCAAATTCATTTGTCGAGTTTATGCGTGTAAATCGTGAGTTTGTTTTGAAATTGTTTGATAAAATTGAACCTACAGTGGAAGAGAAAGTTCAAGCTGTAGAAAATCCTTTTAAAGATAAAATAGTAGTGCTTACAGGAAGCATGTCTGTTGGTCGTGGGGTGATTAAAGAAATGTTAGAAAAATTAGGTGCTAAGGTTAGTGGCTCAGTGAGTAAAAAAACAGATTTTTTGATTTATGGTGATGAAGCAGGTAGTAAATTGACAAAAGCAGAAAAATTAGGGATTTCAACTTTGACCGAAGATGAAATGAGAGATATGCTATAATAATTTAACGCGTAGGGTATGGCTTTAGCCTACCGGCAAATTGAATTTTTAGAGTTAAAAAAGTTCAGTTTTATATGAATTTTGTTTAAATGGTAGGCTAAAGCCATACCCTACAGAATTCAAAGATTATAGTTAGAAGGAGATAAAAATGATACAAGCAACTATAAATGATAATTTAATAGAAACCTTTTTATATGAAAAGTTCAATGGTGATAAAAAGAAAATTACCGATTATATTAATGAATTTCTTCATAAGTATCTACCTCAAAATGAAGAAAGTATTTGTTTTGAAGAAGATAAAAAGAGATTTCATGAGACCTATAGAAGAATGCAAAGTGGTACAGAAGAGATGTTTTCTGAAGAAGAAGCCAATAAACGAACAGAAGCATTTTTAAATAATTTATGAAAATAGTTAAGACCAAAAGTTTTCTTGATGCTTTAGATAATATATTATGCTACATTGCAGAAGATAAAAAAAGTGCAGCCACTCAGTTTTACAAAGATATTAATAAAAAAATAAAAGATTTAAAAGATTTTCCTTTTATGTATCATAAGTCATACTACTTTGATGATGAGTATATTCGAGATTTGACACATAAGGGGTATAGTATCCCATATAAAGTAGATTTAGAAGAGAATGTTATTTTTATTATTGGAATAACTAAATATAGGAGAAAGGTTTAAAATAAACTTTAAACCTTTTATTTGAAGATTTTTTAATCGATAAATTTTTCTTTATAAATTTGTCGATAGTTTTCTTTTGCATTCTTTAATGCTGTCATAAGTTTTTCTGAAAGCATAGGTGTTACTTCAAAAGTTTTTTTCCACTGAATTGCTTGTGTTCCTCTAACTGTGTTAATGGTTGTTTCAAGTTTATTATCAAATTGTACAAGCTTGACATTGTCTCTATTTTCACTACCATCTAAGAATTTTTGGTAAAATCGGTTATTTTCATAATGAAAAATTCCAAATTTACTATTTGGAGAATATTTATTGCTCTGTTCAACATAGTAGAATCCATAGTCGTCTTCATCAAGTTTTTCAATGACCAAATAACCATCATCAATATTTTCATAAATACCTTTTAAACTGTCAGTACCTTTAACAAAGTGGTATGAACCTTCGTAATTGTTAATATCGTTATTGTTTTCATTTAATAAAATATTTTTAGATGATATTTCAGGGGTATTATTTATTTTCACTGTTGTTTCAACAGGGGGTGTAGTACTGCAGGCACTAAAAAGTAGTGCTACAGAGAGTGATAAAGTATATTTCATATTATTATAGTTTCCTAATTATTTTTTAATCTTTCGATATTTTACCCAATAAAGAATAATGAATCATTAATGAGAAAATTAATAGAAAAAATAAAATATTTAATAAGAAATTTGAGCCAAACGAAAGCTATGTTACAATAACAAAAAAGTAAAGATTAGGTAGATGGCAAAATCACGTATAGAAAGATCACCCATAACATTTTCACCGGACAATTTAGCAGTCGTTCTTAATATGATGAATGATGAAAGCTATTTAATGGAGTATTTTCGTGAGACTGATGGTAAAGGACGGTATCTTTACTGGGATAAGTTTAAATGGCATGTACCCAAAGAACATGATTTGAAAAAAGCTTGGTTGGTGACAAAATGGTGTCGTTTTACAAAGCGTAAACCAATTTCATTATTAGATAAACATGCAGAGAATTTTCATTATTGTAAACCTGATTCACTCCAAGCAATGCTTTTTAAGATAGCAAAGCTTTCTGGTGAGGGTATGACTTTAAATAATAGTATTAAAAAGAAATTTTTAATTTCTTCTCTTGTTATGGAAGAAGCGATAAACTCTGCACAATTAGAGGGAGCATCAACCACACGACGTGTGGCTAAAAAGATGTTAATAGAAGAGAGAAAACCTCGTTCTGAAGATGAACAGATGATTTTAAATAATTATTTTCTTATGAATGAAGTAAAAGAACTTCTTGATGCTCCTTTAAGTATAGAGATGATAAAACATTTTCATAAAGTAGCAACTTATGGTACCAGTGAAAATGCTGTTATTCCTGGTGCATTTAGAACGGATGATGAGATTGTTATTACAGATGGGATTAACAATGAAGTATTGCATCAGCCACCAGAATATATTTTGATAGAAGCGCGTTTGGAAAAAATTTGTACTTTTGCAAATACAGTTCATTCGGGTGAAGAAGGAGAAGCTTTTATTGATCCTATTGTAAAAGCGATTATTTTGCATTTTATGATAGGGTATGAACACCCTTTTGCGGATGGCAATGGACGAACGGCACGGGCTATTTTTTATTGGTTTATGCTCAAAAATGGTTTTGAGTTTTTTGAGTATTTATCTATCTCAAAATTGCTTAAAGAAGCACCAGTTAAGTATGGTATGGCATATCTTTATACTGAAATAGATGAGAGTGATTTAACCTATTTCCTTTACTATCAAGCAGATATTATTTTAAGAGCAATGGAAGAGTTATTTGTCTATTTAGATGAAAAGAGTAGGGAGTATGAAGAGGTAGTTGAACTGTTAGAACATTCTACAATGTCAGACTGTTTAAACTTTATTCAAAAAAATATTGTTAAAAAAGTAATGAAATATCCAGGTCGTATTTTTACGGTTAAAGAGATTTCTAATTTTTATGATGTTTCAGAAAATACGGCAAGAAAGTATTTAAAAGAGTTAGAAAAATATAAAATTTTAGCGGCAGTAAAAGAGGGAAGAAGAGTGCAATATATTGCACTCGCGAATGTCAGAGAGGTATTGGATAGAAAATGCGATTAGATAAGTATTTGGTAGAAAAAGGCTATTTTGAAAGTAGAAATAGAGCTTTAGATGCTATAAAAAGAGGAAAAGTTTTTGTTAATGGTGTACTTGAAAAAGCATCTTATAAATGTAATGATACTGTGATTATTGACATTGAGGAAGAGAAATTTTATGTAAGTCGTGCTGCTAAAAAATTGGAACTTTTTTTAGAAGAATACCCTATGAATTTAAAAGGGAAAAGAGCAGTTGATGTGGGTTCAAGTACAGGTGGATTTGTTCAAATACTTTTAGAGAACAATGTAAGTTCAGTTGCCTGTGTTGATGTGGGTTCAAATCAGCTTCATTACTCTTTACGTGAAAGTGACAAAGTAGAAGTTTTTGAAGAGATGGATATTCGTAATTTTGTATCAGATGAGAACTTTGATTTACTGACCTGTGATGTCTCTTTTATTTCTATTTTACATATTATAGATGCCATAGATAGGTTGGCAACTAATGATATGATACTTCTATTTAAACCACAGTTTGAAGTCGGAAGGGCAGTAAAAAGAGACAGTAGAGGTGTGGTTGTGAATCAAGAAGCCATTGCTGAAGCAAAAGAAAAGTTTGAGTTAAAAACGCTAGCATTAGGGTGGGAGTGTTGTTTTCAAACAACATCTAAGTTGGCAGGTAAATCTGGAAACATAGAGTATATTTATCATTTTAGGAAAATATGAAATTAAATAATAGTATCAAGTCTGTTGCCATTGGTTCATTTGATGGAATTCATAAAGGACATCGTACCTTAATAGATCAAGTAGAAGCGATGGTTATTATAGAACGAAATGGTGGTTATATTACACCTGGCTATAAACGTAAATATTTTGTAAATCAGGTCTGTTTTTTTTATCATTTAGAAAATATTAAAAGCTTAACTGCCAAAAAGTTTGTAGAAAAATTAGAGGAAGATTTTCCAAAATTAGAACGTATTGTTGTTGGGTATGATTTTGGGTTCGGTTATAAAAAAGAGGGAAATATAACATTACTTAAAGAGTTTTTTAATGGAGAAGTTGTGGTTATAAACGAAGTTAAATTAGGCGAAATATCCATACACTCTAGAACCATTAAAAAGCATATACAAAATGGTGAAGTCAAATTGGTAAAAGATCTTCTGGGGCGTTTTTATTGTATAGAAGGTAAAGTTATAGCAGGACAGGGATTAGGAAAAAAAGAGCTGGTTCCCACACTAAATTTAAAAGTTTATGATTACGAACTTCCTAAACATGGTGTCTATGCTACACGAACAAAAATAAGAGGTGAGTGGTTAAACAGTGTCACTTTTTTGGGGCATAGGGTCACTACTGATGGTTCATTTGCAGTAGAAAGCTATGTACTTAACCAAGATATAGGGGTAGTTAAGGGAAGTGTTAAAATTGAGTTTCATGCGTACATTAGAGAGAATCAAAAATTCAAAGGGCTAGACTCTTTGAAATTACAAATTCAAAGAGATATAGCATGTGCGATTGATATTCTTTAACTTTTTAAGAATATATAAAATTAATCAAAGCATAATATAAATTATTGAGCTTCTACTTCTAATATTACCCATTCATGTGGGGAAAGGGTAATGTTGATTGTTTGACCTGTAAGATCAATATTTCCTTTTATTTCACCAGATAGTATGTCTTTTAGATTGCCACTTGGTGCATAACTTAAGCCTTTATAACTTTGATTAAAGGTAATGGTTTTTCCTTCATCTATGTGCATGTTTGTTGCAAAAATATACGCTTTGCCATTTTTGTCATAACGTCCTTTGATAAATTCATATTGGTCATTGGTTTGTGTAATTTTAAATGAACTATAGGGTGAAGTCTCTATTACACCTACTTGACATAATTTATCAAGGTACATTCTTACTGTTGGAAGTTGTCCCCAAATAGGATTTTGAGTAATGTCTAACTCTCTGTTATCATTGGCACCATGATCTTCAACATCATCTTTCCAATATTCAAGTTTGGTACCACCTACTGCAACACCAGACATTAGTACTGCGCCAAAATTTTCTCTTGTCCCTTGATTAATTTGTATGAGTGTTGCTGGAACAGTTAACTCTTGATTTAATCGTTGTGCTTCAAGTTCATTAATTTGTGCCGCAGCTTCTTCTCCTGACATGGCAAGACCATCATTGGCAATGTAGGTTCCTGTAATATCAATGTAATCATTGTACCATGAAGAGATACCTTGATTTCCATTGAGCATTTGTATTGGTTTGTCAGGAATGAGAGCACGTATAGCAGCAATACTATCTTTAAATTGTTGGTTACGAACATAAAATTCATTATCAATACTAAGTACAGCAACACCATCCCATATTTCAGGTGTTGATTTTAAGTTGTTAATAATGGTTGTAAAATCATCAAAACGATCAGTCCCTACTGCATAGTTTGGATTTTTCAGATAGTTGGTAATAGGAATAGAGACAGTCGTCATGCCCCCTTCTACTAACTTGGTAATACTCTCTTCTCTTGCAGAATTCCAATTTTCAGATTCTGCTTCCACAATAACACCAGTAATACCTTGATCAATGTATTGTTGAACGGTTCTATTACCTTGTGTGATTATGGTATTTTGTTTATAGAGATTAATTGGAAAAATAACTTCTCCATTACGTCTAAAAACACCCTGTTTATCCATACTTATTGTTCCTGCAAAATTTTGCTCTTTCAAAATAGGTTTTGGAAGTTCAATGGTTCCATCGTAGAGTCTTATATTAGATACCTTTATGGTAGTATTTGCTGGCATTTTATAACTTTTTATCCAAATGCTTTTATTGTCTCTTAATATATCTTCTGTTGTTAAGACGGCATATTTTGTTTCGACTTTGTTATAGGCAGAGTTTCTAAAATTATGGGTATTGGCCCCAAGCATTAAAATTCTTATAGAGGCACGTACCCCTTCCTCTGCTGCATTTGCAATGGTCTCCATATCCCAAACAAGGGTATATTTATGGTGTGGTTTCCAGTAGGGTGCATCACTTGGAAAGGTATATGAATTATAGACATCATCTGTTATTAACTGTAACGCTCCATTTTGAATGTTAGATGTTCTTGACCAATTTGAAAATTTTGGATGATTAGGATCTAAATTCATCGCTTCATCGGCTATTAGGTTGACAGGTAAAGGATCAGGTTCATAAGTATTGCTGTTATTTTGATCAAAATTAAAAAGTAAAGAAGTACTATTTTGAACCTTTATCCAATACCCTTGATTCTCTTCAAAGTTGTTAAAAGTATTTAAAAAATCCTCATTATTGTCGGCATATAATTTTTTATAAGTTTTATTACTTCCTTGAATAATTAGTAAATTATCTACACCTAATTGATTTTCAATTTCACTAAAAGATAAAAGTGAATAGGGTGCAATAAAATTCCATCCAGAAATTAATTCAATGGTTTGGGTGGTGGTATAGTTGTTTTCAGTATATTCAACAACAGCAGGTTGATCTACTCTAACCCAGTATGCTTTACCCAGTTGTACTTCAGTAAAGTTGTTTAAAAAGTCTTCTCCACTACTATGGTAAGACTTCTTATAGGTACTGTTTTCTCCTGTACCTTGAATAGAAAGTAAATTATCTATACCTATTTGATTTTGAAGTTCTTCTAAAGTAAGCGCTTTGTTAAATGCCACCGCATTGTAACCTTCTTTAAGATTTACGGTCTGTGCATAAAGTAGAGTTAGACTCAAAAAGAGCCAAATTATTATATTTTTCTTGATCATAACTATTTCCTAATGGTAGTATAGAAAAGAGTATATCAGATACAATATGAAAAATATTTATTGTTTATTATTTAATAATATTTTTTAATATAATACTACCTATAGTGTAAGCTCTTGATTACGATATAATATCAAAAAATTAGAAAGAGTTCTACATATGTCACTTGCCACATTAGGTTTGTCCACCGAAATTTTAAAAGCCCTTAACGATAAAGGGTATGAAAATGCAACTCCCATACAAAAAGCATTAATTCCGAGTATGTTTTCTGGTCGAGATATTATGGCAGGTGCTCAAACTGGTACAGGAAAAACTGCTGGTTTTGCATTGCCTATTCTTCAAGAACTTATGGTTGGGCATCAAGAGGGAAATCACTACTTAAGAGCTGTAATTGTTGTTCCAACACGTGAGCTAGCGCGACAAGTACACGAGTCTTTTGAAGCGTATAGTAAATATCTTCCTTTAAAGTCAGTCGTTCTTTATGGTGGTGCCAATATGACCTCTCAGGCAAATCGTCTCAAGGGTGATGTAGATATTGTGGTGGCAACTTCTGGACGACTTTTGGAACATATAGGAAAGAAAAATCTTAATCTTGATGCCGTGCGTTATTTGGTACTAGATGAAGCAGATACTATTTTAGACATGGGTTTTGTTCATGAAGTGACACAAGTCATAGAGAAATTACCCAAAAAACGACAAAATGTTTTAATATCAGCTACTTTATCGGGTTCAGTTAAACGATTGGCAGAACAGATCCTTCATCGACCAAAACTCATAGAAGTTGATAGCATGGGTACTTCTGCTCGTAATGTTCGTCAAATTATTCACCCAGTAAGTCGAGAGTTAAAAGTTGAGTTATTATCTTTTTTAATTGGTTCTAAAAATTATAGTCAAGTTTTGGTATTTGTTCGTAAAAAACAAGAAGCAGATGAGGTTGCACGAGAGTTAAATTTAAGTGGTTTAAAAACATTTGTGATTCATGGTGACAAAAGTTCAGGTGTGCGGGCTCGTGCATTAAGTGCTTTTAAAGAGGGTAAAACCAGAGTTCTAGTCGCAACAGATATCGCCGCAAGGGGAATTGATATTCCTAACCTTGAGGTTGTTATAAACTATGACATTCCCCATGTTACAGGTGATTTTATTCACCGTATAGGACGAACGGGACGTGCTGGGAAAAAAGGCTTAGCCATTACTTTACTTTCACCTAAAGAAGAGGTAGCCATGAGAGATGTGGAACACCTTATGGGGAAAGCTATAGAACGTGAAATCATAGAAGGGTATGCTCCAAAAGTTGAAAAAGCTCAACGAGGAGCACGAAAAACTGCTGAGACCAAGAAAAAAATAGACGGTGCTTTTGGTAAGAAAAAAAGTAGCATCTCTAGCACCAAAAAGAAGCGTAAAGTAACCAAGCGTGATGCCTTTAAAGCGTATGATGCAAGTAAAGAAAAAGATGATAAAAAGAGTAAAAAAAGAGGACGAGGGAGAAAGTAGCATATACATTTATAATTTTTTATGTTATTATCTAATAAAAAATATTTAGTTTTTCTATTGCAGTTCAAAATTAAATATTTGAATAAGGAAACATTATGAAACAGATATTTTTCGTACTTCCCCTATTATTTTTTGGATGTGGAACAAGTAATGGGTTGTCAAATGAGTCAAATGTAACAGAAGTGATGTCCATTTATGCAGGAGCAGAAAAAAATGCACTTACAAGGCATAATGAAATTCGTAAAGAGCTTTTTTTAGGATCAGATATGCAATGGAGCATAGAGTTAGCGCAATCGGCTCAAACCTATGCCAATAAGTTGGCTCAAAATGGACGTTTAGAACATGATAGTACTAATCAAGCTTATGGTGAGAATTTATATGCAGCTTCATTTAGAGCAGATTATTTAGATGCTATAAACTCTTGGTATACCGAAAAAAGTTTTTATAATTATGTTAATAATAGTTGTCAAGCAGGTAGGGTATGTGGACACTACACTCAGATGATTTGGAAAGATTCTGTTGAGTTAGGATGTGCTATTGCTCGTTATACCCAAGGACGTTTTCGTGGTGGTTCAGTCATTGTATGTCGTTATAATCCTCCAGGAAATTATATCGGTGTTAAGCCGTATTAAAAAAGGTTTTTAAAATCTTAGCTATAATATCAGCAATATATTTATGGAGTAGATCGCTTTGGAAAATAAAGTAGAAACAGTTGGAATAGACAAAAAAGAGAAACAAGATAAAATTGTAGGAATGTTCGATGACATCGCAGAGACTTATGATTTAGCAAACCGTGTATTAAGTATGGGAATTGACAAACAATGGCGACGAAAAGGGTGTCAAAAAGCATATGAGATTTTAGATACCAAAACCATTGGACAAATTACCGATGTTGCTTGTGGTACAGGTGATTTGATTTTGTTTTGGGATGAACAAGCTAAAAAAGAGAATGTTAACGTTGAAAAATATGTAGGTGTTGACCCTTCTGTTGGTATGCTTGATGTGGCTCGTAAAAAGGTAGACTTTGCAGAGTTTAAAGAGGGAAAAG
>Ga0256826_1002554_pt1 | contig 11032 bp, 9 predicted proteins | sample CV79metaG_FD_185975 | JGI IMG/M metagenome (GOLD analysis project Ga0256826, IMG submission 185975) | Hydrothermal vent microbial communities from East Pacific Rise, Pacific Ocean - CV79 | ecosystem: Environmental > Aquatic > Marine > Hydrothermal vents | place: Pacific Ocean: East Pacific Rise... | reverse complement strand
AAGCTAGAGATTTGTGGGAGCTTTTAAAACTTTTAGAGTATAAAAAAGATGATTATGAGATAAAATTTAATGGGCGTTCATATCTTGTAAAAAGTTCGACTTATAAAGATAAAATAATGCTCTCTGCAACAGATATCACAGAACAAAAACGCAAAGAAAATCTTGCAACTATGGGGCAGATGGCGGCACATCTTTCTCATGAGATTCGAAATCCTATAGGTTCTATCTCTCTACTAAGTTCTACACTCAAGAAGAGAGTTATTCCAAAAAATGTAGCGATTGTTGAGGAAATTCAAAACTCTGTTGCTAGAATTGAGAGGATTATTAAAGCTACACTTATGTTTTCTAAAGGTGTAGAGGCAAATAAAAAAGAGCTATCGTGGTTAGACTTAAAAGAGTCTATAGATATGTCAATAGCTTACTATTCCTACTCTAAAGAGATAGAATTTATTTTTCCTAAAAAAGATTTTTTGTTAAATGCTGATAGAGATTTGTTAGATATGTTGTTTTCAAATTTTATTATAAACGCCATTGATGCGATAGAACTAGATGATGAAGAGAGTGGGGTAGTTGAAATTATACACTCAGAAAATGACAAATATCATGTTTTTCATATCTTTGATAGTGGTGTAGCTATAGAAAACAAAAAGTATCTTTTTGAAGCTTTTAAAAGTACAAAGGTAAAAGGCAATGGCTTAGGTTTAGTACTCTCTCGTCAGATTGCTGAGGCACATGGTGGTTGGGTAGAACTTTTAGATACCCAAAAAAAATGTTTTGAGATAAAAATAGAAAAAATAATAATATAGTATAAAAGGATAAAAAGATGAAAAAAGAGTTAATCGTAGTTCCAAGAGCTACCTTAGATATATATAATTACCAAGAAAATGAGTTAAATATCTATGAATTCAATGCTACAGAGTGTTCTCCTCCTGAACCAATGGTAAATACAATAGTTGTTTTAGAGATGCTAAAAAATGAAAATGATAGATTAAAAGTGACATTTTTTCATGAGCCACTTCCTTTATATGAGCGTTTAGCACAAAATTTTTCATATGAATCAAAAGAGCTTGAAAATGGTGATTTTGTTGTTAGCTTTAAAAGATTGTAATAATCTTATTTTTGACACCTTTTATTATCCATTTTCTACTAAAATAAATTATTAATTTTAAGGTTAACTATGAAACAATTTTTATCACTCATATCTTCTATGAAAACTATGGCACTTTTGATGCTAATCTTTGCCTTTACTGTAGGTTATGCAACAATTATTGAAAATGATTTTGGAACTATTACAGCAAAAGCAGAAGTCTATAATGCAAGATGGTTTGAAGTGCTTCTCGGACTTCTAACACTAAACTTGATACTCAATATATATAACTACAAGATGTATAAACTTAAAAAAGCTCCTATCTTTATTTTTCATGTAGGATTTATTATTATCCTTTTTGGAGCAGCCATAACTCGTTATGTAGGTTTTGAAGGAAATATGCATATTCGTGAGGGTATGAGCTCATCTTCTATCATCAGTGCACAAACATTTTTAACTTTTAGTGTTAGTAAAGATGGGAAAAAAGAGAAGATTTCTGATGCAGTCTACTTCTCTAAAAGATCTCTTAATACTTTAGAAAAAAATTTAAATATAGCTGGTGAAAATATTGCTATTGAAATGATAGAGTATATACCCGATGCAGTAGAGACTCTTGTTGAAGATAAGCTAAATGGTAAAGCTGTTGCAAAGTTGATGATAACATCAAATGGAAGTGGAAAACCAATCACATTATCTGATGGTGAGTATTTTGATGGTGGAGATTTCATATTAGATTTTAACTCAGGTAAAACTTTTAGTAAAAATACTATAGCACTCTTTTTAGATGGAGATAAACTCTATATGAATCATAAAGAACAACTCTCTTTTTTTAAAATGGCAAATCGTGAAAAAGGTAACTTAACTCAAAATTCTAAAGAACTTATAAGTCAAAGAGTTCTTTACAGTTTAAAAAGTGGTAGTAGTTTTGTTTTGCGAGATTTTATGTCTCATGCTAGTAAAAAACTTGTAAGTAGTAGTACTTTAAATATAAACAGAAAAATGAATATGAACTCATCAGGTGTAGATGCACTTCGTTTTAATGTAACACTAAATGGTACAACAAAAGAGCTAGTAGTTTATGGCAGAAATGGTGTAGTTCAAACGCCAAGAACTCTAATGTTAGATGGAGTAAAGATTGAAGCTTCTTATGGTGCAAAAGAGATAATGCTACCGTTTGAGATAAAACTTGTAGATTTTCAGCTTGACCGTTATCCAGGTTCTATGAGTCCAGCATCATATGCTAGTGAAGTAGTTTTAGTTGATAAGGAAGAGGGTGTAACTATGCCATATAGAATTTTTATGAACAATATTTTAGAGCATCGAGGATATAGATTTTTTCAAGCATCGTATGATAGAGATGAAAAAGGAACAGTACTTTCAGTGAACAATGACCCTGGAACTTTACCTTCATATATAGGCTATTTACTTCTAGCTATAGGAATGTTTTGGTCACTTTTCTCTAAACAACACCGTTTTGCAAAACTAGCAAAAAAAGCGAAAGAAGCGAGTGATGCAAAGGTGATTTCTTCTCTTTTAGCTTTAGCTGTTTTACTAAGTACTACTCCATCCCAAGCTACTGAATTGGACCCTGATATTAAAACTGTTTTGGCGTTTGAAAAGAGCCATGCTCAGAAGTTTGGACATCTTATAGTGCAAGATACACAAGGTAGAATGAAACCTATGAATACACTTGCTAGCGAGATTTTAGCGAAGATGTATAGAGGTTCAGAACTGGAGATAGGCTCTTATAAACTCAATGCTGACCAAGTTATACTTGGAATGATGATACGTCCTGATATATATAAAAATGTTAAGATTATTCGCACTAAAGATCCTAAAGTTAACGAAGTAATAGGTGCAAAGTCTACTGCTAAATATGTCTCTTTTGCACAGTTTTTTCAAGACTCAGCAGGAATGAGAGGTTATAAACTTGGGGAGTTAGTCGAAACAGCTACTCGTAAAGAACCAAAAAATAGAAATAAACTTGATAAGGCTGTTCTTAAAATCGACGAAAAAGTAAATGTAGCTTATATGGTTTTTACAGGTTCACTCTTAAAAATGTGGCCATTAGCTAATGATCCATCAAATAAATGGTACGCAACTATAGAGGCACTTCAAGGTTTTCCTTTAGATGTTTCGCAAGAAGTACGTGCAGATGCGATAACATACTTTTCAAGTGTTGATGAAGCTCTTAGTAGTGGTTCATGGAGTAAAAGTGATGCGGCATTAGAGAAAATTGTAGCTTATCAGAAAAAAAATGGTGTAGCAGTTTATCCTAATGAAAACAAAATAAAAGCAGAAATTTTTTATAATAATTCAAATGTATTTGAAATTTTATGGCCATTTTATTTTATAATGGGATTTGTACTTTTAGTTGTAAGTTTCGCAAAAATCATCTATCCTAAAATAAAGATGGTATTTTTAACAAGAGCATCATTGGCACTCTTAGTAGTTTTCTTCATTGCACATACTATGGGTTTAGCTCTTCGCTGGTATATCTCAGGTCATGCACCATGGAGTAATGGCTTTGAGTCTATGACTTACATCGCTTGGGCAACTGTTCTTGCAGGATTTATCTTCTCTAAACGCTCACCGATAACTTTAGCATCTACTTCTATACTTGCAGGGCTTATCCTTTTTGTGGCGCATTTGAGTTGGATGAACCCACAGGTGACAAACCTAGTTCCCGTTTTAAACTCTTACTGGCTCTCTATTCATGTAAGTATGATTACAGCTTCTTATGGGTTTTTAGGTCTAGGTGCACTTCTTGGATTTATCACGATAATCTTATTTATTGTAAAAACAGAAAATAATAAATTTCAAATTACAAACTCTATAAAAGAGTTAAACGCCATTAACGAGATGAGTCTTATGGCTGGGCTAGTTCTTTTAACAGTAGGTAACTTTCTTGGTGGCGTTTGGGCAAATGAGTCTTGGGGTCGTTACTGGGGTTGGGATCCTAAAGAGACATGGGCACTTGTAACTATCTTAGTCTATGCAGTTGTAGTACACCTCCGTTTTATAAAAGCACTTTATAGTGAGTTTAACTATGCTGTTATCTCTCTTTTATCATTTACATCCGTGCTTATGACATACTTTGGAGTAAACTATTACCTTGCAGGTATGCACTCGTATGCAAAAGGTGACCCTGTACCAGTTCCAGACTTTGTGCCTATTTCATACTCTATTTTAGCGATAGTTATTTTACTAGCGTTTAGAAATAGAAAAATAGTATAGGTCTTAGTACGTGGAATTTAAAGGATTTGGAAAAAAATCACTTTCATTTTTAAAACAGATTCAAAACAACAACAATAAAGAGTGGTTTGAAGCTCATAGAACTGAGTATGAAAACCTTATCTTAAATCCATCTCGTGACTTTGTCGTAGAGATGGGAGAACATCTTCAAGCACTAGAACCAAGCATAAACGCCATTCCTAAAATAAACAAATCACTCTATAGAATCTACAGAGATACAAGACGAATGGGTGCAAATAAAGAGCCTATTAAACATAGAATCGGTGTGATATTTTGGCAGGGAAACAACAAACGAATGCAGAGTTCATGTTTTTACATGCACTTCTCACCAGATGAGCTTTTAGTAGCAACTGGAGTGAGATGGTTTGAAAAACCTATGCTTGATGCTTTTCGTGAGTACATACTAGATGATGCTAAACGCCAAGAGTTAGTTGACATACTTGATGTCATCAAAGCCAAGGGCAAAGAGTACACACACTTAGAAAAAGGGTATAAACGCTACCCAAGAGGTTTTAACAAAGATATGTCAAACGCCGATATGAGTCTCTACAAAGGGATGGCTACCTTTAAAGTGCTAGACCCAAAACTCATAACAGATGGTGAAAAACTCATAGAGACTCTTTATGAGATATATGAAGATATGCTTCCACTACAACAGTATATGTATGAAGTTAGTTTAAGAGTTAAAGAGGATTAAAATGGCACAAGAAGCAGTAGTACTACTTAACATGGGTGGACCAAACAATCTTAATGAAGTTGAGATGTTTTTAAAAAATATGTTTGCAGATAAAAATATACTTACGATGAAGAGTGATTTTCTTAGGAAGATGATAGGTGGTATGATAGTTTTTAATCGTACTGAATCTTCTCAAGAAATCTACCGTCAACTAGGTGGAAAGTCTCCTATAGTTGGGCATACTCAAAATCTCGTAAAAAAACTTCAAGCACGTCTAGGTGAAGATGTTATAGTTGACTTTGCTATGCGATATACTCCTCCTTTTGCAGATGAAGTTATAGAGAGACTAAATAGTGCAAATGTTGAAAAAATATACCTTATACCACTGTACCCTCAGCAGTCAACAACTACAACAAAATCATCTTTAGAAGATTTTGAAGAGAAGTATCATAAGGCTGGTGGTGATGCTCTTTTAGTAGAGATAAAACATTTTTTCCAAAATGAGAGTTACAATAATTCTGTAATTCAAAATATCAAAGATAGTGTTGGTGGTGATGATTATAGAGATTTTGACCTAATTTTTTCGGCTCATGGACTTCCTCAAAAGATAGTAGATGCTGGAGATGTTTACCAAAAGCATGTTCAAAAACATGTAGCTATTTTAAACAGTATGCTAGAAAAAGAGAAAATGAATTTTCATGAGACTCATTTAGCTTACCAGTCAAAAGTAGGTCCTATGGAGTGGCTCAAACCATCTCTTGACGATAAACTAAAAGTAGTTCGTAATCGCGGGATCATCATAGTTCCTGTGGCGTTTACTATTGATAACTCTGAAACAGATTTTGAACTTGAAATAGAGTATAGAGAGATAGCAGAGGAGTTAGGTTTTAAAGAGTATAGAGTAGTGAGGTGTGCAAATGATAGTGACCTTTTTGTAGATGCCTTATGTGAAATATATGAGAAAATGAAGTAAGGCTTAAGAATGAAGATAGTTATTTTTGATATGGACGGAACTCTTATAGACTCAAAAAAAGATATAACTATCTCAGTGAATTACATAAGAAAAACACACTACTCTTTGACTCCTTTAAGTGAAGCATTTATCGTTGAGGCTATTAACAAAGAGATACGAAATTTACCTGAACTTTTTTATGAAACGCCAACATATATGGAAAAAGATATGTTGGCGTTTGAGAAGCATTACAAAACTCAATGTACACAAAATCCTTACTTATATGAAGGGATATTAGAAACTCTACAGACTCTTTTAGATGCAGGTGTCAAGCTTTCCGTTGCTACAAATGCACCAACTCCATTTGCAAAACTGATGCTCTCTTCTCTTGGTGTATCCTCTATGTTTGATGTAATTATTGGTGCTGATGAAGTCAATGCTTCAAAACCAAACCCTGAAATGCTTTACAAAATACTTGATTTTTATGGATATGATAAGAGTCAAGATAGGGCATGGATGATTGGTGATAACTCAAAAGATATGTTGAGTGCTTCAAATGCTAAGATAGAAGGACTCTTTGCTACATGGGGATTTTCTCCAAAAACAGAGTACAAACAAAAGTTACAATCACCAGAAGAATTAATTAGTTATGTTTTATAAAAAATTATGATAAAATAATCCTATATTTAGATAAGGGGAGATAGAGATGTTTAACAGCGACTTAGTAATAGCATTTATATTTATGGCTATTCTTTTTTTAAGACAGATTGTGATTTTAAAACGCCCAAATAAGATAAACTATGCACCTTTGATGATAGGAATTGGCTCTATTGCCACTCTTGTTCACTTTATCATTCATCCTCAAACGGAAAATATACTTCTACTTCTTAGAGAGTCAATGTTTCCTCTTTTAGTAGCACTATTACTCTACATAGTGATGAACATTTTACATCAAACACAACTATCTCAAAGTGCTAGAACTCAAGAAGAATTTACAAAAGTACTTGTTCAAGAAGTTTCAGACTTGAAAAGTTTTATCCGTGAAATAGAGACAAAAATGAATGATACTCAAGAGCTAGAAAGAGCATCTCAAGAGGAGATACGAACTAAGTTTAAAGAGGATATTGTAGCTCTTGAAACGATACAACTCAATCAGGCAAAATTTACAGATAAATTTGAAAAAATGGAAGAGTGGCATCAAAATGTAAGCCAAGGATTTTCACACTTTACAGAGGTTCAACTACCTGAACTTGACAATATAGTTCATAAGCATATAGATATATTGAGAGTTTCTGAACAAGACCATTATAATAAACTTTCATTTTTACTAGAGCATGCAGTAAAAAGTCGTGGAGATATGTCAGAAGATATAGATGAGTTAAAGGAGAGTATAAGTGATATAAAATCTGTTTCAAAAGAGATAGCAAATACTATCACAAAACATACACTTCAGCAACTCTCTGGAATTACAAGAGCGTTTGAAGAGCAGATAATCACACTTAAATCTCATACAGAAGGTGTAACAACATCTCTTCATGAGGGTGAAGTTATACTTGAATCTATAAAAACAGAGAGTGAAATGGTAATGAAACAGATGATTCTATCATCTGCTAAGATGAAAGAACTTCAAGGTCAAAGTAGTGAGATAACAGATGTATATGCTACATTAAAAGAGATAATATTAGAGGTTGAAACGGTAAGAACAGACTACAAAAAGTCTCAAGCACAACTGAGTATTATCTCTAAAGAGTTGGCTGATTCAAAAGATGAACACGTTCAAGAGATGCGAGAAAAAATAGATAAGTTAAGTCAGAGTGTTGCAAGGGAGATAGAAGAATCTCTTGAAAAACTACATGACCATTATCATATCGCAGATGATGAAATAACACAAAGTGTACAACTCTTAGCTAAAAGAGCACAGATTAAAAATGGTTATGGTGATCTCTCTTAAGCAGTTCTTTGTTTAGATAACGTTAAAATAATTATATAAATTTATATTTAGGATATAAAATGGTTTTAGTTACAGGTGGAGCTGGATATATCGGTTCACATACTCTTATCTCTTTGGATGAAGCAGGTTACGATTTTGTGGTTTTTGATAACTTATGTAACTCATCGCAAGAGTCACTTACTCGTGTAGAAAAAATAATTGCTAAAAAGATAAAGTTTCAAGAGGGTGACATAAGAAATAAAGATGATTTAGATATGGTGTTTTCAAAGTATAAGATTGATTCAGTTATCCACTTTGCAGGTTTAAAAGCCGTAGGTGAGTCTGTAGAAAAACCATTGAAGTACTATGATAATAACATAAATGGTACATTGGTATTACTCGATGCGATGAAAAAGCATAATTGTAAAAAGATAGTTTTTAGCTCTTCTGCCACTGTGTATGGTGATCCTCATACTACACCTATTAGAGAAGATTTTCCATTAAGTGCTACAAACCCTTATGGTAAAACAAAACTTTTTATAGAAGAGATATTAAGAGATATATACATAAGTGATAATGAGTTTAAAATAGTACTTTTAAGATACTTTAATCCAGTAGGTTCACATAATAGTGGAACAATTGGTGAAGATCCAAATGGAATCCCAAATAATCTTATGCCATTTATAGCTCAAACAGCAGTAGGTAAACGCCAAGTTCTTAGTGTGTTTGGTGGTGATTATGATACTAAAGATGGTACTGGAGTGCGAGATTATATTCATGTTGTAGATCTTGCATCTGGTCATGTAAAAGCATTAAATAAGATAGAAACTATTACCGAGGTACTTACTGTAAATCTTGGAACAGGAAATGGCTATTCTGTTTTAGAAATGATTGACTCTTTTAAAAAAGCTTCAGGTAAAAATATAGCATATAAAATTGTGAATAGAAGAGCAGGAGATATTGCAAAATGTTTTGCTGATCCGAGTTATGCAAAAGAGATTCTTGATTGGGAAGCTACAAAAACTATTGATGAAATGTGTGAAGATAGTTGGAGATGGCAGGAGTTAAATCCAAATGGATATAAAACACTTTAAGGTACTAACATTTTAAAATATATATTTCTTCTTATCTTGAGTATTTCTTCTCTTAATGCTCAAGTAGACTTAAACAATGCAACAGCTGATGAACTTCTTGAGCTAAATGGCATAGGCAAATCTAAATCTCAAAAAATCATACAATATAGAAAATTAAACCATTGTTTTAAAAGTATAGATGAGTTATATACTATAGAGGGCATAAGTAAAAAAATAGTCTTAAGTAATAAAAATGACTTAGTTCTTGGCGTTTGTAAAGAGGTCTCTGAAAAAAAAGGTATTTTAAACTCTTCTTTTATGGATGTTCTTTTAGACCCTATTAACATTATATTTGTAATGATTATTTTTTCTCTTGCTTATCTTGACTATAGTAAAGGTAAAGAGCTCAAGAGTCAGATAGTAAGTGTTGGTGTGTTAGGTACATTTGTAGGAATATTTATAGGTCTACAAGCCTTTAACCCAAATGATATAGTAAATAGTGTAAATGATATTTTATTAGGTTTAAAAACAGCATTTTTCACCTCAATAGTAGGAATGAGTGTCTCAACAACACTCTCCATAGTCCAAAAATTTAAAAATGAGTCTCAAAATGAACAATGAGTGGATAAGTATATCTGATATGATGTCAGGGCTTATGCTCATTTTTCTTTTTATAGCTATAAGTTTTATGGTGAAAGTGGAGTCAGAAAAACAAGAGATGAAAGATGTTGTAATCGAGTATAGAGATACAAAAGTAAATCTAAATGAAGCATTATACTCTGAGTTTGGATCTGATTTACAAGAGTGGAATGCTGAAATCACAAAAGACAATAGTATAGTGTTTTCATCTCCAAATGTTCTTTTTGACATCAGTAAAAGTGATGTAAAAGATGAATTTAAAAAAGTCTTAGACTCTTTCTTTATTCGTTATATGAAAATTTTAACTTCACCTAAATACAAGAGTGAGATAGAAGAGTTAAGAGTAGAAGGTCACACCTCTAACAAATGGAAAAATAGTAGTTCAGAAAAAGAGATATATTTGAAAAATATGCAACTTTCACAAAGTAGAGCATACTCGGTTTTAGCCTACTGTTACAATATAGAAAATGAGCTTGTGAAAAAAAATAGAACTTGGTTAGAAAAATATTTTAGAGCAAATGGAATGGCATTTTCTAAGTTAAAAGAACAGAGTAAAGCAAGAAGAGTAGAGTTTACAATTCGGCTAAAAAGTGAAGATAAGGTTTATAAAATCTTAGAAAAATAGTATGAAAGGAAGATGATTTTAGTTGAACTTAGATATAATAAGAGATTAAAATTAAAATAAGAGGATATAAAGTGAAAATAGCAGTAGCAGGAACAGGATACGTAGGAATATCAAACGGAGTACTTTTAGCACAGAACAATGAAGTAGTAGCCTTAGATATCATCCCTGAGAAAGTAGAGATGCTAAACAATAAAATCTCTCCAATAGAAGATAAAGAGATAAGTGAATACCTCGCTACTAAAGAGTTAAACTTTAGAGCCACTCTTGATAAAGAAGAGGCATATAAAGATGCTGAATATATCATCATCTCTACTCCTACTGACTATGATCCTGAAACAAACTACTTTAATACTAAACTTGTAGAGATAGTGATAAAAGATGTACTGGAGATTAACCCAAACGCCACTATGGTTATAAAATCAACAGTACCAGTAGGCTATACTAAAAGTGTTAATGAAAAGTTTAACACTACAAACATAATCTTCTCACCAGAGTTCCTAAGAGAAGGTAAAGCACTTCATGATAACCTCTACCCAAGTAGAATTATAGTTGGTGAAAAGAGTGATAGAGCTCAAAAGTTTGCAGACTTACTAGCAGAGGGAGCTATAAAAACAGATATAGATATACTCCTAACAGACTCAACAGAAGCAGAAGCAGTAAAACTTTTTTCAAACACTTACTTGGCTATGAGAGTGTCATACTTTAATGAACTAGATTCATATGCTCAAACTCATAACCTAAACTCAAAAGATATTATCAATGGTGTAGGACTAGACCCAAGAATAGGAAGCCACT
>Ga0256826_1002553_pt1 | contig 11036 bp, 8 predicted proteins | sample CV79metaG_FD_185975 | JGI IMG/M metagenome (GOLD analysis project Ga0256826, IMG submission 185975) | Hydrothermal vent microbial communities from East Pacific Rise, Pacific Ocean - CV79 | ecosystem: Environmental > Aquatic > Marine > Hydrothermal vents | place: Pacific Ocean: East Pacific Rise... | reverse complement strand
TACAGAAGTCTAGAAGCTACAGAAAACCCAAATGTCGTAGACACAAACGGAGACATACTAGAAAAACTAAGCCCTTTTGGTCCAGATGAACTCTGGAGTGAGATGGGTGAGCAGTGGGCTTCTTCGTCTCTAATGGCTCAACTGCAAGAGTGGTACCCAAACCCACCTCTAGTAGTGTTTGTCAGTAAAGATGAAGCAGACAAACTACTCTGGAGTGAACTAGAAACTTCTTCTCGTTACCAAGAGAACTACCCAGCAGGAAAAGATGACTCTTTTAAACGCACACTAGTAGGTGCAAAGTGGATAGAAAAGTATAGACAAATGCACGATGGATTTAAAAAAGGTTTTTCTCAAACTGCATGGAAGGAAAATGTAAAGTTCGTGAGCTATAACAAACTCTCTGACAATCTAGGTACATCAAACGAGTGGATAAACAACGCGACCCTAACAAACCAGTACATGAATGTCTGGCCACTCACAGCAGATGGTGTAACCATAGACTTTAACCTACTAGGAGACAAAAGCGACACAAGTGTAAATGCACCCCACATACTAGCAAACAACCTCCCTTTCATGCTTAGCGAAGCAAAACTACAAAACTCAAGCTTCTCATACCAACTAAGCATAGATGATAATGAAAAGGTAACAGATGTAGCTCGTTACAGAGGACTCACACAGTTTGCTCTGTGGTTCTTAAGACCAAGTACCATTCGCCAAGCATCTTCTGCTACAACTGCAGAAGAGCTAGAACCTATGTACCAAGAGCTTTCAGACTCAGTAGAGCTCATACACTACAACGAACAACTAGCAAGCTTCTGGAGAGATGCAGAACTAGTAAGTACAGGAGAGAGTGAACTAAACAAAAACATACCATCTCAGTACCAAAACGACCCAAGAGCATTTCTACTAGAGACAGATGCCAACCCAGCAAAACAATGGGATGAAAACACAAATGTAAAAGTATGGGCTTTTGCACTTGTAAAAGGTGAAGCTCCTAATCGGGAGTGGTTGGTGTATGCTCAGTCTCCAGAAGGTGATATGAATGATGTTACTGTTACGATACCTGAGTATAAGAATATTTTGCTTGATAGTGGAGTTAATGGTAGTTTTTATATTTTAAATGAAACTGCTGATAAAGTTAGTATTCATAATACAAAAGAAAATATTTTTCAGGTTCAAACATGGTTCGAAAAAAACAATATTATTTATGGTGCTAAAGCAAATGAACTTGGACCAATTGGTGGAGGAGAGGGATATAAAAATATCATTACTAGTGGTGATTTTATAGTAAGAAGTTACGAAGAACTAGTTAATGCTATAGAACAAGCTTCAGAAAATAATATTATCTATATTCCAAGTGATGTTGAAATAAACTTAGATGGAAAAAAGCAAATTATTATAGATAAAAATAATATAACAATTGCTAGTGATAGAGGAGATAATGGTTCTTTCGGTGCATTAATTAAACGAGATATAGTTGTTCACAATAGTTATATTTTTGATATTCAGGCAATAAATATACGAATAACAGGACTCCGAATACAAGGGCCATATGGAAAAAAAGAGGCTATTAATAAAACTGTTCATGGAATAAGAATTTACGAAGATAATGCTGAAATAGATAATTGTGAAATATATAACTTTCCAACTAGTGGTATAAATCCTAGAACAGGAACTACATATATTCACCATAACTATATACATGATAATATTCAAAATGGACTGGGGTATGGTATAACTATTATAGAGACATACTCTTTAATTGAATATAATATTTTTGATATGAACAGACATCATATAGCAGGTGGTGGTGCTGAAGGATGTAGCTATACAGCAAAAAATAATTGGTCTAAAAAAAGTACTTATCAAAGTTTTGATATGCATGGCGATCAAGGTAATGGGAATCCCGCTGGTACATTAATTATTATTGAAAATAACTTTTTTGAAATAGCTTCTGATAGTGGTGCAGCAATTTCAATTAGAGGAAATCCAAGAGATAAAGCTACCATTGATAAAAATTGGTTCCTACCGTGGCAGAAGGAAAATAAAGCGATCTTTAATAATCATAGTGATGGTGAAAATATTTATAAAATAAATAACTTATATTCTCAGTAATTTAAATTTTAATATATCAATTAAAAATAAAGGGGTAGAAACAAAGTTTCTACGCCATAATCTTTTAGGTTCTTTTAAAAGTCTAGGTAACCACTCCAAATGAAGATCTAACCAAAATTGGCTTGGTCTCTCAACTGTTCCTGCATAAAAGTCAAATACTGCACCTATAGAGCTTGCTATAGTGAAATTTAACTCCCCTTTATACTTATTTAACCATTTTTCTTGTTTTGGTGCTGTCATACCTATAAACAGAACATCCGGATCAAATTTATTTATTTTTGACACAATAGTATTATTTTCATAATCAGTAAATGTTGGTTTAAAAGGCGGCGAGTAACTTTCTGTTAATATATTTGGATATTCTAAGCTAATTCTTTCTTCTATTTTATCAAGTGTATTTTGTGAAGCACCCATATAAAATACTTTACCCTTCTTTTCATCCATTTTAGTAAGTAAGAACTTATGTAAGTCTGCACCAGCTATTTTTTTTATGACCTTTTTGTTTATCTGTGCTGCAGCCAATACTATACCACTACCATCAGGTATAAGTAAATCAGAACTATGTAAAGCATCTTGAAACTCTTTATCATTGTTTGCTGTAACATAGGAGTGAGGATTTATAGTATTTATAATTTTTTTAGTCCCTAAATCAATCATTTCTAAATCATCTACAAATACTTCGTAACTCATTATTTTCATTTAAATACCTTTATTAAATTTTCTTCAAACTGTTCTAAATTAAAGTTGTCTATATATCTTTGTCTACAGAGTTCCGCACTTTTGATATTTATAAATTTTTTAATTACATGATTAAACTCTATCTCTAATTTTTCTAGATTTTTAATAACTATTCCACTTTTATCATCAAGTATATAAGGTATTGAGCCTTCATTAGTAGCTAAAACTGGCACTCCATAAGATAATGCTTCTAAAAGAGTCAATGGAAAAGCATCATTTTTAGAGGGATATAAAAGTAAGTGTGCATTTTTAAATAAAGTGTCTTTTTGTTCTCCACTTACAAAACCGTGATAAGTTATGTTTTCTTCTAGTTGATGTTCTTTTATAAAAGTAAAAAATTCTATTTCATTTTTTTTATCTTTCCAACTTCCAGCAAAATTAAAATGAATATTTTTTCCTTTATTCACTTTTACTAACTTTAAAGCTTCCCAGTATCCTTTATCTCTCATCATATGAGCCAGATATAAGACCTGTATAGTGTCTATATTATTATATTTGTTTTCAAAATAACTATTAAAATTTTCACTTAACATAGTGTCTTCTACCCCGTTTGGTAACAAAAGTATACTTTTATAAGTAGTAAGTTTTTCTATGTCTTTTTCAAGTAGAGGACTTAAAAGTACCATATTTACATTCTTAACAAAGAAATTAGTTAGTTTTAAGTTTTGTGATGAACTAGACACAACTTCATTAATCCCTTTTGTATGATAGTGATAATAGATATCTAAGGATGCAAATAAACTATATATTTTCCAAAGTGTAGATATCAAAATATCTCTATACAAAGCAACACCACGAACAGAAGCAGTAAAGTAAAGCTTATCTGGTCTAAATATCAATAAAGTAAATAATACTTTCATATATAGTTCAGCAACAAGGTAAAACTTTTTAAAGTTTACTTTTCCAATATCTCCAATTATATCAGATGATTTTATAGTTATAAATTTACAATTATATTTCTCATTTAGTTTTACACTTTCACTTATAAAGTCACCAACTTTTGCAGCACCATGAAATGGTGGTGAACGGTGAAGTATACATAATAGTTTAGGCTTCATTTAAAAGTTCCTTATAGAGCTTTTTCATTTTTTGAGCTTTTGCTTCCCATGTAAAATTATACAGAATATCTTCTCTGTTTTGTGCACCTACTTTTATACACAGTTCTCTGTCATTATAAAATAGTTCGAGTTTTTTAGCTAAGTTTTTAGCTATCTCATTATAGTCCATAGTTGAGGATACTAATTGGTTTTCAACATTGTTTTTTATAAATTGTTCTGGTCCACCGTACTTCATCGCTAAAACTGGTAGTGAGTTACTCATCGCTTCTAGAGTGACAAATCCAGCATTCTCTAATGTTGGAAATAAAAATAAATTTGCCTTAACAAAAAGTTTTTGTACTTCATTTAATGAAACTTTCCCAATAAATTCTATAAGATTTTCTATTTTTAAATTTTTAGATAATTCTTCTAGTTCTTTTCGTTCTTCACCATCGCCAACAATTTTAAGTTTTATATTTTTTACATGAGGATTATTCTGTATAAAGATAGCAAACGATAAGATAGTTAATTTAAAGTTTTTAATATGTACTAATCTACCGACAGAAATAATTGTAAAAATATCATTTTTGTTATTTACTGTAGATATATTCTCAACATCTGATTTTTTTACAGCTATTGCTGAATCACCTATAAAATACTTAAAACTATTTAGTCTTAACTTGTTTTGTACATTATTATTTATTCCAATAATACAATTAGCTTTAGCTTTACAAATATGAAAAGATGGATCCAGGTTCCTATAAATTTCTTTTAGTAAGTTTGTAACTAGTTCTTTAATCTTCATTTTATTATTATCATAAAATTTAAAATTAATAGGATCATTACTACCTATCGGCCCCCAAATAAATTTATTTTTTTCTGTTTTAAGTAGATGAAAAAAACTAGGCAACCAATCATTTACAAAAGTAATATGATGTACTATATCAAAGTTTATATTTTGTTTTTTCATAAAAAGTGCAGCACCTATTAACCAAATGTAGTAGTAGGTTCTTATTCCTCGGCCACCTTTTTTCCAAAATGTTAACCATTTAGGAGGTGCATAGTAAAGAAAGCTTATATTTGAAGGATAGCCTTCCTTTTCTACTACTTCTCTGTTATTTAGTTTAGTAAGGGCATATATATTATCATTTGGCATAGCTTTAGCTATTTCATTGACCATTTGCCATCCAACCTCTGGTTCACTTCCATTATTTGGCTCACATGCATATACACCTAAAAATATATTCATTATTTCTCCAATACCTTTATCATATTTTCTTCAAACCCAAAAGATTCATTTTCCTCTATACCTCGAAGTATCTCTTTTATTAGAAACAAAAAAAACAACTCCTTTAGCTCTTCTATATACAGATTTTTATTAACGAATTTAAGTAACTCTTCACCATTTTTTGCTTCTAAAAGTTTTCCAATCTGGTAATAATATTTTATAAGATCAAAATATTCTAACCCATCTTCTACAAAGTACTCAAAATCAAAAGGAATATATTTATCTTTAACTTTTACTACATTCCATGGGGTGAAATCTCCATGCTCGTAAACAAGCTTATATTCAAGAGTAGAGTTTTCGCATATAAAATCTAGTTTAGATATATATATAGTCATATCATTTTTTATAAGTGCATTTCTAAGTAACATAATACGAGGATGATTAATAAGTTTAAATACAGCTTCTCTTTCTAAGCTATTTACTAAGATATCTATATCTTCTATATCTACCCTATCTATAGTGCCATCTAGCTCACTTGAGAGTAAAAATGGTTTACCGTTATACTCTTTACTTAATATATATGGCTCTACAATTTTCACTCTTGCCAATATATCAAATGCAAGTATCTCATTTTTTATATGTTTTAGTCCTACCTCATTTAATGGATATTTTAAATAGCCTATAACCTTTGCATCACTAGATTGTAACTGTAAAACTATTTTATCTTTTATCGTCGCAAAATAGAGCGAAATGACTAACTCTTGACCTAATTCAGATTCTAAATACTTTATAAAATTAGATTTTTCTTTTTTTATACCCATAAAAAGATTAAAAATAAGGTTTAAATTTACAAAACAAAATTTCATCACACTTTTAAAAAGTTTAGCCTTAGAAGAGAAAGGATTATAAAGTTTGAATGTATTTTTTGATAATTTTGAATTATCTATAACTAATGCTACTTTAGGATTCTTTTTTGTTGGTAAAAAAATATAATTATTTGACGAAAAAAAGCTAGTATCGTTCATTCATTTTATCCATCATTATTAAAGTTATCTCTTTTACTATCTCTTCTGGAGTTCTATTGACCTCTATGTTAAAGTATCTTTTCCCATCAGTTAAAGCTCTATATTCAACTATCTGCCTCTCTAACTCTTCAAAAGGCACTTCTTGTTTTCGTTCATAAATTATCTGAGCATCAGCAGTAAGTATAAAATAAACCTCAGGTTTAGGTATGAAGAAGCATGCCAGTTTTGCAATAACTTTACTTCCACCATATCTATAGCGTTTGTTGTCTACTATCATATCATCAAAGTATCTATCAAAAATAATAAGAGAAGATTTTATTTTTAATTTGCTTATATTTTTTATCCATCCAGAACTATACTGGTATATAAAATAAAGAAGTTTTGTATATGATTTAAGTTTTGAATATGGATTATACTTGTGTGGATCTGTTATCATTTCATTATTAGTAGAGGATACTTTACTGACAATTGGTTTTAAATGAAAATAATCTTTTCGTCTGAACGGAAATCTATTTTCAAGAAGTCCATCTATCACTGTAGATTTACCAGAACCATCAGGACCTAAAAAAGAAATAGTTAAACCCGTTGGCTTAAAAATTCTTTCTATAGTTCTGTTAATATTTAAAAACATTTTTTTATAGTCAATATTTTTTAAACTATAGAAATCTGAGATAATTTGATCTCTAGTTCTCTGCATTAACTCAAAGTCCTTCGCTTCAAATATATCAGAAACAGTAGCATATAGAGTTGGGAAAAAACTATTGAGGGAGTCTTTACATTTAGATTTGTTATTTTGATATAAAGAGTGTAAATGCATAAAGTTACTTATACTTAAATCATTTTTATCAAGCTTCTTTATCAGGTAGTTAACAAACTCTTTTTCAGGCGACAAAATAGGAATAGATTTATATATACTTAAAGAACTGAAAATTTCTTTTTCTTTAAAAAAGATTATCTCTTTTCGAGACAACTCACCATATAAATCAAGATTCAGATATTTTCCATCTTTAGGATTAAATAGAAATATATTTTTTGCCCATAAATCGTGATGAAGTACTTGAACCATTATTATATTTTGCTCTTTACAAAAATGATTTATAATTTTGTTGATCTGTAAAAAATCTTTTTGTTTAAATAGAATATCTATGTCTGACTCTGTGTCAACTTCTTCTACAATATCTTTATATCCATTAATTATGCAATATTCTTTATTTTGAGTATTTAGAAATTTAAAAAACTTAAATATCATGTTTACTACTTTTAGTATTAAAACTTTTAATTGCTATCATAATTACAGACTTATAGTCATGGAATGTTGCTAATTGAAATATTCTTTCAATTGAAATATCTTTTTCTCGTAATTTCAAGAGTCTTAATAATTTTGATTTTCTTTGTTGCTTACTATATAGATGCTTATATTTATTATAGACTTGAATATAACCTTTTATTTTATTTTTAGAAGTTGTAATTCTTAAATGTGTATCCAAGTGGTCTATAGTCATCAATGCTTCTTGCACACAGTATGCTTTAGGCTTATCCAAAATCAGACGTAACCACATGTCGTAGTCTTGTGCAGCTACTATTGATTCATCATATAGTCCCGCCTTTATAAAACTTTCTTTTTTTGCAAGTACTTGATTACCTGCATGATTGTAGTATAACATATCATTCAATGTAATATATTCTTTAAAGTTTTTTCTTTTACGAAAATCTTTTGTAATTTGATAATATACTTCAGTACATACAAATGCATAATCATCTTTTAAATACTTCATCATAGTTGATATACGAGTGGTCATCATTGTATCATCATCATCAAGACCTGTAATATAACTACCTTTAGATACCATAATACCTTGATTCCTTGCAACATTAGCCCCTGAAGGGACTTTTAATTGTATGTATTGAATATTAGAGAACTCTTCTAAATATGATTGCATAACTGTATAAGTATTGTCTTTTGAACAATCATCAACTACTATGATTTCTAACATTTTATAAGTTTGTTTGAGAACAGATTCTATTGCATTAATTAACTGTTTAGATCTATTGTGTGTTGTAATTATTACCGATACTATTTCCATATAATTTTAATCCTCCATAGATTACTATTTTCTTTAATTTCTTTACTGATTTGATTGCTGTATACTAGAGAATAGACCATAAGTGATAATGGTATTATTCCTTGAGGATAAGTAAATACTGCCCATGTATAATTTACTGTAAAGTATTGAATAAGACTTAGAAAAAATAAAACACTAATATAGTCTTCTTTTTCTCTTTTGATATAATTGGTGTATATTAAAATAAACATACTAATTATTAGTACACTTAACCCAAGGTATCCAAATCTTACTAATATATCTACATATCCTGAGTCTATAACTACAAATGTTTCCATAAACTTATTTGTTTTATCATTTTTATAATGATTTAAAATTGCAGCATTTTTATGTATAAATCCAAACCCAAAAAGGGGCTCATCATTGATTGCATCCCACCTAAACTGATTATAATAAGCTCTCGAAGATAATTCAATAGATTTACCACTTATATTTTGCATTATTGTAGCTTCTACATCCTTTCTCAAATTATCGTTAAAAGCAAAAAATAATGAAATTATAATAACAAAAAAAGTACTTTTTAAAATAGTATTATTAATGTTAATAGATAGCTTTTTACTATAAAGTAAACCTATTATTAATAAAATAACAATAGAACTGAAAAGTACAGACATGTATTCAGATAAAAATATTCCATATAATAAGAATAAAATAGTTACTATAGTTCTTAAAGACGAAGCCTTATTATTTAACCAGTCAAGTACAAATAAAAATAATGAAAAACTTATATATGTCGAATAGTATACCCTTTGATATATAAAGACTTTGTATTTTGCCTCTAGATAGCTTGGTGGAGAAAGGTTTGTTAAAACATAGATTACCTCTATTAAAGTAAGGTAGACTCCTAAGTACTTCATGAATGTGAATATCATAGGAATAGAGATTTTATTCTTGTATGCAATTAGATAGAATAATAAACTATAGAACATCATAGACTTAGAAGCCACAAGAGCTTGGAATAATGTAGAGTATTGAAATATTAAAGGTAAAAACAATCCATATAAATAAAAAGATGAAAGGACAGTAAGTATTATGAGTTCTTTTTTAGATAGAGAAATTTTTGATAATGTAATTATTGCAGAAGTAAATGTCATGATATTAAATAAAAAATAACCTACTTCAGAACCTGATAAAAGGATATGCCCAGGATTAATAAAACCAAAGAATTTAGTTGAAATAGTGATAAATAATATTACAAATAAAGTTGGTTTCTTCAAAGAGAGAAAAAAAGATAGTATTAAAAAAATAAAATAAACTGCTATCACTATTTTTTCTCCGGAACAATATTTGTTTTAGTGAATAGTTTATATCCCATATATAATAATAATAATTCAATAAATATTATATTGATTACCGTACCTTCTACTCCTAGAAAAAATGTTAAAGTCACTCCAAAAATGATACTTGTAGTACCTACAATTAGCATCATATTCATTCTTTGTGTATATGCTTTTATTGCATTTAAATATAAAAAGTTGTATATCATATTTAAAGATGCCAAAAAAGGTATAACTAGCATTATTTGAAATAAATATGAATAATTCATCATACTCGTATCATTAAATATCAATTCCAAAATTTCATTTGAAAAATAATATATGATAATACTCCCTAACAATGTAATTAAACTGATGATAGGAAGAATAATATTTATATACTTTTTAATATCTTTTTTATTACTCAGCCATGGAAATATTGCTTGAAATACAGCTTGTATCATACCTTTTATTGCAGAAATTATTTTTTCAAATCCAGCATAAATACCAACTATTTGATAATTAGTAAAAATACCTAATAAAAATATATTTGTATTAGTATATAAGTTTATAGATGCATTTGAAATAAATATTTTCAAGCTATCCATAAATGTTTCTTTTACATCATTGTAAGTAAATACTTTAAATGAAATAGATTTATATGCTATTATAAAGGCAATAAGTCCTGATAATATAGCACCGAATGAATAGATTATAGGAACTATAGTATAGTCTCTAGAATCATTGACAAACACAAGAATTAATATTAATACAAGAATTTTTGATCCTAAGTTGATATATGTAATATACTTCATTTTTTCCAAACCCTGAAAGTACCAGATAGGAAATAGTACTTGACCTATAACTAAGCCAAAGTAATATAAAAATATTTGCCAATCTGTATTAAATAATTCTATTGAATAGATTAGTATGGAAAAAATTAAAAAAGATATTAATAATAATATTATTTTTATAAACATAACAGTTGTGAAAATTTTACTAATTTGATCTGGTTTATCTCTATAAAGAGAAATGTTTCTTGTCGCTGATATATTAAAACCAAAACTTGTTAGTGTAACAAAGTAAATAATAAATGAATTAGCAAACATGATTAAACCAAATTTTTCACTACCTAAAGTTAAAATTAAATAGGGAACAAGGATTAGTGGTAATAATATATTTGAACCTTGAAGGATTCCCATATAAAATATATTTTTAAATAATTGTTTTTCTTTTTTTATATTAGTCTGTATATTTTTCAATTTATCCCAATTATATTTATATTTTTATCCAGCATATTTTCTCTTGAGTATTCCACATCTTACGACACCATAAAGTAAAACTCTTTATTTGAAGACCGCTTAATTGTTTCAATGTAATTTTCTAGCTATCACTATTAAAGATATCACGAGTATATACTTTATCTACTACATCTTCTATATCACTACTTAGTCTATTAGCTACTATTACATCACTTATGTTTTTAAACTCTTGTAAGTCTTTTATTACTTTAG
>Ga0256826_1002552_pt1 | contig 11042 bp, 9 predicted proteins | sample CV79metaG_FD_185975 | JGI IMG/M metagenome (GOLD analysis project Ga0256826, IMG submission 185975) | Hydrothermal vent microbial communities from East Pacific Rise, Pacific Ocean - CV79 | ecosystem: Environmental > Aquatic > Marine > Hydrothermal vents | place: Pacific Ocean: East Pacific Rise... | reverse complement strand
TCTAAAATTTTCATCACTTAAAATAAATGGTAAATTACCCTCATTTAAACCAATAGAAAATTCAGGAGAATTAATAGTATTTAAAAAATCTAGTAAATATTTAGAATTTATTGCAATTGTAAAAGGTGTTTGAAAATTTGTAACAAAGTTTATCTCTGTTTTTGCTTCAATATTATCATCGCTTAAACTTTCAAATCCTATTGTATCTTGAGCAAAAGTTATTTTAACATCAGTAGATATTGTAGTTATTTGTTTTATTGCTTCAATCATTGTAGCTTTTGGAATTACTAAAGTATTTGCTACTTCTTTTGGAATAATTCTTGAATATTCAGGAAATTTACCATTTATAAGTTTTGTAAAAAAAGTATATTGAGATGAATGAATAATAAGATTAGTTTCATCATAATAAAGTTCAATATCATTGAAAAAAAGTTTTTGAATCTCTACAATTGCTTTTCTAGGAAGTATTAAAGCTAACTCATTTTCACTTTGATTTGAAATATTTACAACTGCAAGTCTTCTAGTATCTGTAGATGCAAAGTTAATATGATCTTGTTTAATATCTATTACAGCACCATTTAATTCAAATTTAGGATTGTTAGTATCTATACATGGTGTTATTTTTTTAAGAGATTCTATAAGTGAATGTGAATCTATACTTATGCGAGGTTTACCTTCATAAGATGGAAATGCTGGAAATTCATTAAAAGAAAAAGTTGGTAGTTTAAAGTTAGAATGTGCTTGAGAAATATAAAGAGTATCATTTTTAGATTCTAAGTTTATTTCGCCATCTTTTAAAATTCTAACAATATCTAAAAATTTTTTACCATTAGCAGTTACAGAACCACTTTGTAGCATATTAATATTGTTTGAACTTACAATAAAACCAATTTCATAATCAGTAGCTTTTAGTGTTAAAACAGAATCAAATACATCCATATAGATATGAGAAGTTATTTGTGAAGTATCTTTTTTTTCTAAGAATGCTTGAGCATTTACTAAGATATTTTCAATGATAGATTTTTGTATAGTTATCTTCATACGAATTTTCCTATTTATATATATAAAATATAGTATTAGTAGTAGGGGGAAGTGAATATGTGAATAACACTTTTTCGCCCCTATTTTAAGAGTTGTTTAGCTGTGATGAAACAACACAAGTTAATTCACAACTCTTCACATAAAGAATTATATCTTTTTTTTTACACAGATGTAATTTTATTTGTTAATTCTTCTATTTTTACTTTAAAATCTTCATCATTTTCAAGTAATTCATTGATTTTTTTAAGCATATGGCTTATTGCAGTATGATCTTTCATACCAAAATAAAGAGCAAGTTGAGGCATAGTATTTTGTGTAAGTTCACGACAAAGGTATATACATATTCTTCTAGCATATACAAGATTTTTACTTCTACCTCTTGAGCGAATCTCTGATGGTTTTATATTTAAATCTTTAGAAACATATTTTGTAATCATATCTAGTGTTAGTTCTGCTCTGCTTTCTGCTATTTGATCTTTTAATACATTTTTTGTAAAATCTAAATCAATATCTACATGCATTAGTTGTGAATAAGCATGAAGTTTAGAAAGTATCCCCTCTATTTCACGAACATTACTCTCTATTACAGTTGCAATATAATTAATAATATCATTAGTTAAAATAACTTTATTTATTTCACATTTATTTTTAATAATTGCTATTTTTGTTTCAAGTTCTGGTGGTTGTATATCTGCTACTAAACCCCACTCAAAACGGCTTTGAAGTCTTTCTTCTAGTCCTGCTATTTTTTTAGGATGTTTATCGGCGGTAAATATAATTTGTTTATTTTCACCTTTTAATGCTTCAAAGGTATGAAAAAATTCCTCTTGAATACCCTCTTTATTTGATAAAAATTGAATATCATCTACAAGAAGGACATCACAAGTACGATATTTTTCACGAAAACGCTCCATAGAGTTGTTTCGTATGCTTCTTGTAAAGTCATTTGTAAATTGCTCAACAGTAGTGTAAATTACAACTTTTCCTTCATCTTGAAAGACATTACCAGCAGACTGCATTAGGTGAGTTTTACCAAGACCAACACCACCATAAATAAAAAGAGGATTGTAAACTTTACCAGCATTTTCACTAACACTTTTTACAGCAGCATAAGCAAACTGATTTGAGCCACCAACCATAAAGTTGTTAAAGCTATGTGATGGATTTAAAAGTGAGTGTGTTGTTTGTTTTTTTACATCTTTTGTTTTTGTTTTTCTTCTATCATTAGAGTTTTTTAATGTAATACTTACCGATGTTTTTTTACCAGTATTTACTTCAAAAAGATGTTCAATTTTACTTGTATATTTGTTTTTAATCCAATTAGCTACTAAAGTATTTGGAGCATAGTATATTGCTAAATCTTGGGATGATTTTTTTGAATCATAAACTAAATGTTTAATATAGCGGTTATACTCTATTTCTGTTATTTCTTCTTTTAATGTTTCTAAAATTTTTTGACCAATATTCACATATATTCCTATTTTGATAGTAGTTTCTTGTATAACTTAGATCCCCAGTCAAGCTGAGGATGACACAACAGACTCGTCACTCTCAGCTTGACTGGGAGTCTAATTTTTACACTTATACAAGAAGAGTATTTAATAATAGCAATATTTTATATAAAACTAACTAAAACTATGTGAATAACTTTATAAAATCATCTTTTTTAAGTGGTTTTGAAAAGTGATAACCTTGACCTATTTTACAACCATTTTCTTTTAAAAAGTTTTCTTGTTCTAGAGTTTCTATACCCTCTGCTACATTTACATATTCCATATTAGATGAGAGTGCTAAAATAGCTTTAACTATAGATATATCGTCTTTATCGTTAGGTAAATTATCTACAAAAGATTTATCTATTTTAAGTTCAGATATTGGAAATCTTTTTAAATAACTTAAACTAGAATGACCAGTTCCAAAATCATCAATAGATATTTTAAAGCCTAAAGTTTTTAGTTTTTGTAAGATATTCATAGAGTGAATAACATTTTTCATAATGTGAGTTTCTGTAATTTCTAACATAATATTATGTGGTTTTATACCAACTTCATCTACAATTTTCATAATATTATTTATAAATTTATTTTGATATAGTTGAACTGCTGAAACATTTATGCTTATAGTTTCTAAGGTATGACATTTTTTACTAAAAACTAAAAAATCAATACATGATTGTTTAAATATAAATAAACCAAGATCTAAAATATAACCAATATCTTCACATACTGGTATAAACTTGTCTGGACCAACTAGCCCCATCGTTTTACTTTCCCATCTAACTAAAGCTTCAAGTCCTAATATTTTTTTATTTTTAAGAGAATATTGAGGTTGATACATCATATAAAACTCATTATTATTCATTGCATATTTTAGTGCTTGTTCCATATCAAATCTATTATTCACATCATCAGATAACTCTTTTTTATAGTGTCTAAATGTATTTTTTCCTGCATTTTTAGCTTTATACATAGCAATATCTGCGTATTGAAAGAGTGTAGTACTATCTGTGGCATCATCAGGAAATACAGATACACCAATACTTAGTGTAATATTTAACTGATGTTGTTTTGTTTGAATAGGTTGCGCAAAAAGATTTAGAATTTTTTGACATACATAAGCAGCAGAGTAAGAGTCATCCATACCATCTATAACAACAGCAAACTCATCACCACCAAAACGAGAAAGCATATCTGATTTTCTAAGTGTTTGTTTTAATCTAGCAGCAACCTCTACAAGTAACTCATCACCAACAATATGACCAAGAGTATCATTTATATTTTTAAAGCGATCAAGATCAATAAATAATAGGGCAATTTTAGTATCTTGTCTTGAAGCAACTCTTAAACGATTTTCTAAGTAGTTTTCAATATTTGCACGATTTGGTAATGTAGTTAAAGAATCATGATAAGCCATATGCTCAACTTTTTCTTTTTCTCTTATGTAGTCAGTAATATTTAGTTTAATTGCTAGATAATTAACAAGTTTATTATTTGAAAAAATTGGTAATATAGAAGCTTTTTCATGGTAGTATGAACCATCTTTTCTTCTATTTATAAATTCACCCTCCCATTTTTCACCATTGTTTAGTTTTTCATGCATATTTTTATAAAAGTTATCATCATTCATTCCAGATTTTAAAACTCTAGGATTTTGACCAATAAGCTCTTCTCTTGAATAACCAGTTTCTCTCATAGCTACATCGTTTACATATACTATATTGCTATTTGGATCAGTCATAACAACAGAGTTATAAGAGTTTTCAATTGCTGCTTTAAATCCAAAAAGTTCTTCTTTTATTTTAAGTGATTTTTTATAGCTAATATTTAAAATTATTAAAATTAAAATTATACTTATAAATAAAAATATAACAACTTTAGTTTGTATCTCATGTTTTGAATTATAATCATCATCAATAAAAACATGTAGTTGCCTAATGCTTTTGTCTAACATATCTCTATCTGAAAATTTTGTAATATTTTTAAAACTACTAATATATTGTAAATTTAAATTAGTGTGATTTATGAAATTTTCTATCTCTAAAGATGGGTTTTGTTTTATATAATTTTTTATATAGTCTATATTTTTTTGAACATCACTTATGTTAATAGTATTGTTTACATAGTATTTTATTACATGTAGATATATTTCATTTATCTTTTTTATTTTATCTTTTGGAATTGTTTTTGATTGACTTATTGCATAATTAAGATCATAAAGATAGTGAAAACTATCAACAAGTTGAGCATTTGTTGACTTAAATCTCTCAATATGTTCTACTTTTTTATTAAAGGCAATTTTTACTTCTTTTAGGTAAATTCCATAGGCTTTGTTAAATAAATTTTTAGTACTTGGGTCTGCCATTATATTTATGTTTGTTTCAAAACTTTTTATATCTTTGTTTATAATATCACAGTTTATAAAGTTTGATTTTTTAAGTAAAAAGTTATCAAAGTTTTTATTTAAAATCTCAAGTTTACCAATAGAGTCATGATATTGTGAATACTTTTTAAGATGTAAATCTATAATATAGATATATGAAAAAACACCAATAATAAAAAAGCTAAATACTAATAATAAACCTGCTGTTTTATCGAATTTTGTACTCATAAATTATCTTTTTGCACTTTGAGGAATTTCACCTGTTAGAGATTTTAAAAATTTTACAATATTGTCAATCTCTTTTTGATTAAGGATTCGCCCTAGTTGGTAGCGCGCCATAAATTTTACGGTATCTTCAAGTTTAGAATATCGCCCATCATGAAGGTATGGCGATGTCAATTCAATATTTCTTAGTGTTGGAACTTTAAAATATAGTTTATCTTCTTCTCTAGCAGTAACTTCAAATCTTCCAAGTCTTTTTGAGTCAACCATCTGCATAACACCAAATTTATTATAGAGATTTCCACCAACATTTATGCCATGATGACAGGCTATACAACCTTTTTGTTTAAAAAGTTTGTATCCATCTTTTGCCTCTTGGCTTATGGCATCTTTATCGCCAAGCAAATATTTATCAAAAGGGGAGTTTAGAGTTACTAGAGTTTTTTCAAACTCAGCAATAGCATCTGTAATATTTTTTTTAGTTATGCCATCATTATAAATAGCTGCAAATTTTTGTTTATATGGAGTTTTATTTAAAATTGGAATTAAATCTTTAAAATTATGTCCCATCTCCATAGGATTATCAACAGGACCACTTGCTTGGTCTTGCAAATCTCGTGCGCGACCATTCCAAAACTGTCTAAAGTTATAAACTGCATTGTAAACAGTTGGTGAGTTAATATCACCTTGATTTCCATTTATACCAAACGAAGATTTTAGCCCATCATCCCCACCATTTTTTAAATCGTGACAGGTCGCACATGAGATAGTATTGTTTTTTGAAAGTATGGTGTCAAAAAAAAGTGCTTTTCCAAGTTGAACTTTTTTAGGATTGATTTTTACAGTTTTTAAGGGTGTAATAGGCTCGGCAAAAATAAGCGTAAAAAATGATAATAGTAAAAATATTTTGTGCATTTAAAATCTTTATTATAGTTGTTTACAATATTATATCGTTTTTTTAATATATTTGTATATAATTGGCGCTACATGTAGAAGGTTGTAAAAAATATGGTAATACTCGGAATAGATCCTGGAACTAGAAAAATGGGTTATGCACTTTTAACTTTAGAAAAAGGGAAAATATCGCTTTTAGAAGCTGGACTTATAAAAATAAAAGCAGATGAATTACAATTTCAAATACCTCAGATGGTTGAAGCCTTTGAGAGTATATTTGAAAATCATAAAATTGATCAAGTTGCAATGGAAGATATTTTTTATGCACATAATCCAAAAACAACCATAAAACTTGCACAGTTTCGTGGTGCAATTATGCTAACAATTTTACAACAATTTGGGCAGTTTAACGAGTACACCGCACTTCAAGTTAAAAAAGCATTAACAGGAAATGGAAAAGCTGCAAAAGAGCAAGTTGCATTTATGGTAAAAAGACTTTTAAACATTAAAAAAGAGATTAAACCCTTAGATATTACAGATGCTATTGCTGTAGCAATTACTCATGCACAACGGGTGAGGTTGAAGAATAAATAAAGGTTAGACCCTGAATCAAGTTCAGGGTGACGAAAATTAATTAGGATTAGACCCTGAATCAAGTTCAGGGTGACGATGTTTTGTCATTCCGAAAAAGTTTGTCATTCTGAACTTGATTCAGAATCTATCTCATACAATTAATTGCTTTACATCAAAAATAATAAATCATAAATTAAGTATAGTTGCACCAAAGGAAAAAAATGAACAATTTAGCAGATGGACACCCAGCAAAAGTATATTTAGAAGAAAACATGTTAATTCGTGGCTTAATGGCTAGTATTAACTCTATAAATATTGAACAAAATAAAGAAGAATTTGAAGAAAAGTTTGAGCGTTTATGCCGGACTGAGAAACATTTTGCTAGAAAAGAGAACCAACTCTTTCCATATTTAGAAAAATATGGTTGGACAAGTCCTAGTCAAAATATGTGGGCATTTCATGATGATATTCGTGCAATTTTTAAACAAGCTAGAACCTTAGTAGATACTAATGAAACTCAATCGCTTATGATGGTTTTACAAAATTTATTTCAAAATTTAGAACATATTATGCAAGTTGAGGAGGGTAGACTTTTACCTCGTGCTTTAGAGATGCTTGATGAAGATGACTGGAAAGAGATGCGTGATGGTGATGAAGAGATTGGTTGGATGTTTGATGAAGCACCAACTCCATACCCTCTACATGTAGAGAATGAATATATTCACCCATCGATGGATACTAAAAAGAGAAAACTTCCATTTTCACTTGAGGGGCGAATAGATTTAGATGAGGGGCATATGCTTCCAGAACAGATTAACTGGCTTTTAAAATTTATGCCTGTTGATATTACTTATGTTGATGAAAATGATATTGTTATTTTTTACAATCGTGGTGATGATAGAGTTTTTCCAAGAAGTGCTGGAATTATTGGGCGTGAAGTTAAGTTTTGTCATCCACCAAAAAGTGTTGATCAAGTGTTGATGATTCTTCGTGAGTTTAAAGCTGGTCGCCGTGATGAAGCAGAATTTTGGATAACATTTAAAGGTAAGTTTATTCACATTCGTTACTTTGCAATTCGCAATGATGAGGGTGAATATAAGGGTGTTATAGAAGTTAGCCAAGATGTTACTCACATTAGAGGTTTAGAAGGTCAGCAAAGATTACTTGACTGGGAGTAAAATAAAGTTATGTTATAATTGAAAAAGCATAATTATTAAGAGGGTATCTTTGAGTCTTTGTCATTTATATTTACAACATACAACATCTCTACATGTAGAGCCATTAAAAGAAAACCTAGATGGTGTCTCTTTAGATATAGATGATGTTGATTTACTTAAAAATTATGATGTTTATATAATTGAGCTAGAACAAGCTACAAAAGAGATATCTTCAAAACTTCGTGAGCTTTTTAAAAATAAGCAAAATTCTCTTATTTATTTTATAGTATCTACAAAACACAATCTCATGCTTTTTCAACTAACATATTTGCTTGGAGCAAAAGATATTATTACAAAAGGGCAAAGTACAGATAAGCTTATAACAAAAATTATAATAGATTTAAAATTGCACAATAAAGGGCAAGAAACACTAACAAATGTACATCATGAACAAACAGAGTTAGTAGCATCACGCTTTAGTTTTATAAATCTTTTAGAGGAAAAACTAACTCATGATTCATCATCATTAAATGCAATTACAATTAATATTCACAATATTCATAAAATACAAAAAGATATTGGATTAGTAGCATTAGAAGATTATCTAAATAAAACCATACTTTTTATGGAATCTTTATTTGAAGACATACTTATATTTGCACAATATGAGAGGGACTTTTATATTGTACTTTTAGAGGATAGTTGTTTTGATGAAACAAAAGAGATGGCTGATGAATTTCATCATCTTGTTTTAGAAAGTATAGCCCATAAAGAGTATAAATTTTTAATAGATGTTTTTACGCTTAACTTAAGTGAAAAAACTATTGGTGAGGCTGTATCTACATTTTCTAGTATAAAAAATAAAGAATTAACTTTTACTCAAATGCATAGTGAATCTATAGAGTACACAAGTCAAACGCAGGGTGTTATAACAGAAAAAAGTGTGTTAGATGATGCTTATGAAAACAAAGTATCATTTAAACTTTTAAATATTTATAATGGCTTAGCTATAACAACACCATCAAAAATATTAAAAAAAGTAGATGATACTATTTATATTAGTTTTGAGCAATTACAAGGCGTTGTAATGAAAATGGAGCGAGAAACAATACTTCAATCAACTATGTTTTTGCAAGATATTTTAGCAAAAATAAAAGTTATAGATTCTAAAAAGAAAATAGCTGTCTTGGAAAATTTTAGATTTTTAAGGACTAACGCAAATTCAAGAAAATACGCCCGTGTTACAAGTTCGAGAAAAATACCAATCTCTTTGGGATATAAGGGAATTACAGTAAATGGAAATATTTTAGATCTTTCCATAAAATCTATTGCTATTAAATCTAAAGTATCTAAAAAAATAGATATTATGAAAAATCAAACTGTTAGTTTAACTTTTAATATTCCAAATTATCGTTTTGATCAAGGTTACACACAGTTGAAATTAAATGCTAAAGTTATGGTTGTTTTACCATTAGATTCAGATGAAAACTGTAAAATAGTTTGTGATTTTGAAGATGGTTCAGATGATGAGTCTATTATTAAAGAGTATGTCTATGATAGACAAAGAGAGTTAATAATAGAGATTAAAAAAATGGCAAAATTAAACTAAGGAAAAAAAATGAGTAAAATTAAAAATGCAACTATTGTTAAAAAAGCAAATATTTATTATGATGGAAAAGTAACATCTCGTACTGTAGAGTTAGCAGATGGAAGTGTTCAATCTTTAGGTATTATGATGCCAGGTGAATATACTTTTGGTACTAATGAAGCTGAAATTATGGAGATGATGAGCGGCGAGTTAGATATAAAACTACCAAATGAAGAGTGGAAAACTCTAAGTACTCCTGAAACATTTAATGTTCCCGCAAACTCTTCTTTTGATTTGAAGATTAAAACAGTTAGTGATTACTGTTGTTCTTATATTAAAACTATTTCATAATCTAGACCCTGAATCAAGTTCAGGGTGACAAAAGTTTAAATGCTAGTCATTCCAAACTTGATTTGGAATCTAATTCTAAAAAGTTTATTAGCTGAATTGCTTTACAAGATTATTTAGGCTAACTTCATCAAGTGCGCCACTTAATCTGTGAACCTCTTTACCCTCTTTAAAAATTATAAGTGTAGGAATACTTCTTATACCAAATCTTGCTCCAAGTGTTTGTTCATTTTCAGTATTTACTTTTGTATATAGTGCTTTTAGTGGATAATTTTTAGCAGATTTTTCAAAAACTGGAGCAAACATTTTACAAGGTCCACACCATGGCGCCCAAAAATCAACTACTACTGGTAGGTCAGTATTTACTATAACTTCATCGAAGTTAGTGTTTGTTAGTTCTATTGGATTTGTATCTAGGAGTGATTTTTTACAACTTCCACAGTTGGCTTTTTTGTAAGAATCTTTTTGTGGTATATTATTTACGCTTTTACAATGTGGACAAACTACTCTCATTTTCGTTCCTTAAAATGGTTTTTCTATATATTTTAATTCTTTAGCAACTATTTTTAATGTTGCATTATTTGTTTTAAATGTGAATAAGTCATTTTTATGTGTTAGACTTATTCCATCACTCATCTCTACATGTAGAAGCTTGTTATTATCAATTAGTGAAGCTTCACTAACATCTTTAAACTCAAACTCTAAACATAACCAGTCATAACCACGAGCTACATCTTGGCATGCTAAAGTTATATTTATTTGAGTTGGTGATATTATTTGTATGGAGCGAAGTTCTCCATCAATAAAGTCACCAAATCTTTTTACAAAGTCTGCTAACTTCTCTACATGTAGAGGCTTCATAGATTTACTGACAACCTACACATTCCATACTTCTATCTTCAACATCATTTGCAACCTCTGGAGATTGTGAACGAAGATAGTAAGTAGATTTGAGTCCAAGCTTCCAAGCAAGCATATATATCTCATTTAGGTATCTTCCGCTTGCTTTATCAAGCGTTATAAAGATATTTAGACTTTGACCTTGGTCTAGCCATTTTTGTCTAATTGCTGCAGCTTTTATGAGTACTGTTTGATTTAAATCATATGCTGGTGTATAGTATGCCCAAGTTTCAGGTGAAAGCTTAGGAACAACAACAGGAATAAGTCCCGAAAGATTTTCTTCAAACCACTTGCGTTTAAATACTGGCTCAATAGCTTGAGTAGTTCCAGTAAGAATTGAGATAGAACTTGTTGGAGCAATAGCCATTAAATAACCATTACGCATACCTTGCTTTTTAACTTTAGCACGAAGTTCATCCCACTCATAAGGTGAAGCAAAT
>Ga0256826_1002551_pt1 | contig 11042 bp, 12 predicted proteins | sample CV79metaG_FD_185975 | JGI IMG/M metagenome (GOLD analysis project Ga0256826, IMG submission 185975) | Hydrothermal vent microbial communities from East Pacific Rise, Pacific Ocean - CV79 | ecosystem: Environmental > Aquatic > Marine > Hydrothermal vents | place: Pacific Ocean: East Pacific Rise... | reverse complement strand
CCACCGGCTAAACCATAAGTACTAAAATAGCTAAGTCTTATTGCAGCAGCAGCCATCATTATAAAAGCTCCTATTAAAAACACAGGCTCAAACTTTCCGAAAGACAAAAGTAAAATGGCAGGAGTAACCCCATAACTTACTATATCAATCACTACATCGAGTTGTCCACCAAACTTTGCGTCTGTAGGTGTTCTTCCTTTTAACTTTCTTGCAACAAGACCATCAGCCCAATCAAAGGCAACTGCCCAAACCATCCCAATCATAGCTGCCGCGTAAAGACCAGTGATACTAAAATAGATAGCAAGAACGGTACAGGCTAAGCCTGAAAGGGACAATAGGTTAGGGAGATCTTTTACGTAAGAGAGGATTGTAGGTTGTTTCATTTTTACACTTTCTTTATTTTATTTTATTTTATCATAATATTTTAAATAAATTTTAAATACTTTTTTAGTAGGGCTTTGCTTTAACATTAGCTGGGTATTATACACTATTATATAATTTATAAGGAATTTAAATGAAACTAGTATATACCGTTGGTACCTTTGATATGGTTCATGTTGGTCATTTAGACTTATTAGAATACTGCGCAACCTTAGGTGATAAGTTTGTAGTAGGTTTGGCTTCAGATGAAGTAGTTAGTTCATACAAAAGAAATGTGCCTGTTATTCCACTAGAACAAAGAATGAGAATGCTTAAATCATTACAATGTGTAGATGATGTTGTGTCTTATGATAAACTAGAATATGTAAGCAACTGTAAAGATTTAGATGTTGATGTCTTTGTTATTGGGGAAGATTGGGGAGATAAACCACATAATATCGCGGTAGAGAAATATCTGAAATCAAAGGGTGCAAAAATAGTACAAGTAAGTTATAACCCTTTAACTTCATCTACAAAAATCAAACAAAATGTTATTGCTCAGTCTCATAAGGGAAAGTATGCAGCACATGTTGTTGCGTAAAAGAATAAGTTCTATTTAATATTTAGGTATTAGACGTTATAACCATCCGAAATTTGGTTTCTATAAAAAAGGAAACATGATGGTACTTTACAAAAATAGTTTAAAAATAATAATTTTATCTATATCAATGTCTTTTTTATTTCAGGGATGTCTTTCTAGTAATCCTGGGCTAGATAAAGAAGAAGAAAAAAGAATAGCAAAAGAAAAAATACATAAAAAAATAGAGGAAAAGTCTCCTATTAATTATGAATTAGCAAAAGAAAATGGGTATACAGGATATTTTGAATTTAAAAGTTTAGAAAAATTTACTGGTGAGTATGAATATGGTCATATTGATATAAATGATTATAGAGGTTATGTTGTCTCAAACAAATCAAGTGGGACATATGCTTATAAATTTTTAAAAATAGTAGGCGACATAGAAATATATCAACCTGAGAGAAAATATGGTTGGGTATTGGCAGTTGGTATCAAGAGATATAATGGACAGGTGAATCTACCTCCTCTTGGATCACCATTATTAAATGTTGGAACTGTCAGCTTTTTAGGTGTGAGTAACTATAAAACAATATATGGCGTTTATAAGAAGATACTTGTATTTGATAGAGCAAAAAACTTTAGAGAGGCCTCTGCCAAAGTTATGCTTGAGAATGATTAAATAAAATTAAGGGTTGGATGTCAAGCTTTAAACCCCTTTCCCAAACAAACTAACTCCAAAATTACCCTCCAAAACCAAAACAATCTGCCGATACCCATCAGATTTCTTAACCATCTCAATCCAATCACTAACAGGCGGAGGAAAAAAGCTCTGTGGGTCATGTAAAAGTGGTATAGGTGGCTCTAATTCTTCATAACTCTCAATCACGTACCCATATGTAAAAAAAATATATAGTTATCAAAAAGCCCAGCAGATACCCTCCTTGAACTCTAAATATAAAGTGTTATCGTAGTAAGAATATTAGTTTATAAACCAACTTCAAAAAAATACAAATAGTTTAGATGTTTAAGAAGTTAAGGAAAGGACTAGGAGTATAATAGTTACAATAAAGAGTACATAAATAAGACATAAAAGAGTGAAAATGGCTGTTTTTGATATTGATTTAGACTTATTACCAGTTGCGGTTGCGGTGTTTAAAAAAATTGACGATGCTTTTGTTTTTGTTGCTTTTAACCAGTGTGCTCAAGAGATTGAACATCTTTTAGAAGATGATATCTTAGGTAAAAAACTTGTAGATGTCTTTCCTGGGGTAGAAGAGTTTGGTCTTTTAGAGGTAATGAACAGAGTTGATAAAAGCTCGATAAATGAGACTTTTGACACAAGGTTTTATGAAGATGGTAGAACCTCTGGATGGCGAAAAAATGATGTTATTAAGTTACCAACAGGTGAAATTGCCAACTTTTACACAGATAAAACCTTTGAAAAAGAAAATGAAGACAAGGGCTTTAAACTTGAAGCGCAGTTAAGTGAAACAGAAGCCCTTCTTGAGCATCAAAAAAATATATTTCAGTATATTATGGAAGAGTCTGACACAATCTCTGTTCAAGGTTACAACACCCAACATGAAGTTATTTACTGGAATAGAGCGAGTGAGTCTTTTTATGGGTACACAAAAGAAGAAGCACTCGGTAAAAAGTTAGAAGAGTTGATTATTCCTGAGTATATGCGAGAAGATGTTTATAAGGGGATTGAGGCATGGTTACATGATGATATTGAAGTTCCCTCAAGTGAACTGACCTTGTTAAATAAAAATGGCAATGAGGTAAATGTTTATTCTCAACATATGATGGTTGACCTTGGTGATACAAAAGAGATGTATTGTCTTGATGTTGATTTAAGTAAACTTAAGGGGCTTGAAAAGGACTTACTAGAGCAGTATGAGTTGACGCAAACCATTGTAAATACGGTGCCCATTAGAATTTTTTGGAAAGATACAGAAGGGTATTATCGTGGCGCTAATAAACTTTTTTTACAAGATGCTAAACTTGACTCCTTAGATGAGATTATTGGTAAAACTGACTTTGAGATGCCTTGGGCAAAGACGGAAGCACAGTTGTACCGAGAAGATGACTTAGACGTTATTAATACGGGTATTTCTAAAATTAATTATGAAGAGACCCAAACAACAGAAGCGGGAAGTAGCATTGTCGTTTTAACCTCTAAGGTTCCACTTCGAAATGAGCATGGAACAATAATGGGTGCTTTAGGTGTTTACTCGGATGTTACTTATATGCGTAATATGGAAAATGAACTTGCTAAACAACAGCAACAGCTTATTACCCAGTCGCGTTTAGCCCAGATGGGTGAAATGATTAGTATGATTGCACATCAATGGAGACAACCTTTAGGGGCAATATCGGCTTCTATTATCAACTTACGTTTACGACTTGAATTAGAAGATTTTGATTTTTCAAGTAAAGAAGGCATTGAAGATGCTAAAGTTTATTTTGTTGAACAGTTTGAAGGAATTGATGGTTTGGTACAGAACCTAACGACAACCATTGACGACTTTAGAAACTTTTATAAGTCAAATAAAAAATCTGTGAAGGTGAGTTTTCAAGAAGTGTTAGAAAAAGCACTTACTATCATTAGAACCTCTTTGATTAATGATGATATTAAACTAATTTATAATTACAATTCAGATGAAAAGTTAGAATTATATGACAATGAAATCATGCAAGTTCTTTTAAATATTTTGAAAAATTCTCAAGATAATTTTAAAGAAAAAGAGATTGAAGACCCTGAAATCATCATAACTGTAAATGAAAATTCTATAAGTATCTGTGACAATGGTGGAGGTATTCCTGAAGATATTTTAGAGAAAATTTATGACCCATATTTTTCAACAAAAAGCGGGAAAAATGGAACAGGTCTAGGGCTTAGTATGTCTAAAACGATTATAGAAGAACATCATGCAGGGAGTTTAAATGCTTTCAATACTAATAACGGTGTCTGTTTTAAAATTGAAGTAGGAGTTTCTAAAAAAGAAACCTTATAAATAAGGTCACTTTTTCATCATAATATAGTTAAATTTTTTTGGATTTTCCTTGAATTTACATTGTTTAGTATAAAATGTTCTAATAATTTTAATTACATTTGAATGTACAAAGGAATAGGACGTGGAAAAAGCTAAACTCTTAGAACTACTGCAAAGCAATAAAGCAGACTATACCGAATTAATTACACAAAGAATGAAAAGCTTCACTTACCGTAAAGAGCGTTATGGGTACAACTTCTCATTAACTATTGCCTTATGTGAAGAAGAGATGGACCTTCGGAGTTATTGCGAGCACAAGCGCCAAAGTGATGAGTTTATTGTACTTGAGCAGAACCTTTGTTGTATGGTTTTAGATGGAACTGACACTAACAGTGGTGTAAAAGCGGCTAATAACATGCTCTCTAGTTTTCAAAGCCACCACTTTGCTAAAATGCTCTATTCAAGTATAGTGAGTTCAGATGAATACGCTGAAAGTACTGAGCTAATTAATGAACTTTTTTATGTTTTAAAGCATGCTATTGAAAACAATATGGATAACATTGTTGTAGATGCCCATTCTGTTTTTAAAGACTAATGTCTATTTCCACGCTTTTTTAAAACTCTGTTTTTGCAGTCCCATCTTCTGTGTAAGTTCAACTAAACCCGTTTTGTTCATAATAAGAATGACTTTTTTTGGCCAGTTTTCTCGGTAATTAAAAGAGTGAGGAATACCACCTATTTTATGAATAAACTCTATATTTGTACTTTCTAAGAACAAGACCTCTTCCCCTTTTTCTTTAATCAAAGTATCTAACCAAACACGAGCTTTAGCAAAGACCTTAATACTGGAACCCGAACGAATCCAACGTGTTGCAAAGTCTTCTAAACATCGGTAGTGTGCTTGTGCCATTTCTTTCTTGTGGTACTTAAAATAGCTAAGTTTTTTTGTTGTTCCCGCATAAGGGCTTGGTCTGTAGTCACGTTTTAAACTCTTAGGACGTTGTTTATAATGAAGCTCACTTTTAGAACATTTCTTAATTTCTTTTTCGTCAAAGAGTACGGCTTTCTTGCTGTCACACCAAGGAAGATACAAAGAAGGTAACTCTTTGTCAGATTTATAGGCACCAAGACTTAGAATGTTTCCTGTGATTTGTCCCACATAACCACTTCCGTAACCTGACTCTAAACCTGAAATAGCAAGCAGGGCAGCTGGTGGAATTTTATATTTTTTTGCCACTTCTAAAGCCCTCGGTGTTAGTTCTTTATAAAAGTTTGTAACATGAGCGTATTTGCGAAAGCTATAAGGAGAAGCAGAAACAAGTGCACTAAGTAAAAGAATAAGGAATATTTTTTTCATTCTTAAGTATAGCGAATTTTAAATGCTTTCCTTTTAGAGGGCTTTATTTCTATGACTAAGTTAAGGATGTCTTATAAATGTAATTTATAAGTGTTACTATAATTAAAAATAATTGGAAACAACAATGAAAATAGTTCTTCTTCTTTTTATGATAATTAATTTTTCTTTTGCAACAGAACATCGTGTTATTGTGAGTGGTTTTACTAAACATGAACATTCTCACAGTAGTGATGGAGAAGAATTTAATGAAGAAAATTGGGGAGCGGGTTATGAATTTACTGACTTTAAAGAGTACGGAAAACTTTACTTTGCAGGGAATTTCACAGTGCTTAAAGATTCTTATAGTGATGCCCAATTTACTCTGTCTGCCTCGCCAAACCTACGATACAAAATATACGGTGATTTTGATGCTTCATTTGGAATAGCTGCTTTTTTAATGTGGAAAAAAGATACCTATAAATCGGGAGTGAGCTCAGATGAAGCCGAATATGGTCTTGTTCCTGGTCTTGCTCCCTTAGCTTCATTGTACTACCAAAGGTTCTCAGTAAATCTTGCTTATGTACCAACCATTAAAATGGGAAGTATTGATGTGGTTGGTTTTGGCATTGTCTATTTTGGATGGAAATTCAATTAAATAAGCCTAAACAATAGATATATAAACTTCTTGTTATATTTTATTGGTATAATTCGTTAAATAATAATTATGGGGTTTATCAATGATCAAAAAATGTCTATTTCCAGCAGCCGGTTACGGTACACGTTTTCTTCCTGCAACTAAAGCAATGCCAAAAGAAATGCTTCCAGTTTTAACTCGTCCTTTAATTGAGTATGGAGTTGAGGAAGCAGTTCAAGCCGGTATGACTACAATGGCAATTGTAACGGGTCGTGGAAAACGTTCTATTGAAGATCATTTTGATATCTCTTATGAACTTGAGCACCAAATTAAAGGTACTTCTAAAGAACCACTTTTAAATAGCATTCGTGAGTTAATCACTAAATGTACTTTCTCTTACACGCGTCAAGTTGAGATGAAGGGATTAGGTCACGCAATCTTAACAGGTGAGACACTGATTGGTGATGAATCTTTTGCTGTTGTTCTTGCAGATGATTTATGTGATGGAAATATTCACGGTGGTGTTCTTTCTCAAATGGTTAAATTGTATGAAAAGTACCAATGTTGTATTGTAGCGATTGAAGAAGTACCTAAGCAAGAGACACAAAAGTATGGTGTTATTGCGGGTAATGAGATAGACAAAGATGTATTTATGGTTACCGATATGGTAGAAAAACCAGACCCTAAAGATGCGCCTTCAAATCTTGCAATTATTGGTCGTTATATCTTAACACCAGATATTTTTGATGTTCTTCGTAAAACGAAACCCGGTAAGGGTGGCGAGATTCAAATTACGGATGCTCTTTTAGAACAAGCTAAAAAAGGCATGGTAATCGCTTATAAATTTAAGGGCGAAAGATTTGACTGTGGTTCTGTTGATGGCTTCGTAGAAGCAACAAATTATTTTTACGACAAGTCAAAAAAAGCTAAGAAGTAAATGTATTAAAGTGAAGGAGTTGGTTTAACTCTTTCTCTTCTTTCCACTTCAAAGTCTTTAACTCAGGTTCTTCTTTAAACTCTTTCACATACCCCAAACATAAATAAGCAATTAATTTTCTGTCTTTAGGAACGTTCAGTGTTTTAAGCACTTTTGACTCATCTAATATACTTACCCAACCTATGCCAATGTCTAGACTTCTTGCCATTAACCACATGTTTTGAATGGCGCAAACTACAGAGTACTCACCCATTTTTTCCATAGAAGTTGTTCCTAAAACAGGTTCTTTATCGCCCTTAAATAAGACAGCAATGTTAAGAGGTGCTTCTTTGATACCTTCGAGTTTTAACTCTTGGTAGAGGGTTTTATTTTTGAAAATATCTTTTGCTTTGTTATTTTCATTTGTAAAATTATTGTAAACCTCTTCTTTAAGTAGTTTATCATCAACTAAAACAAATTCCCAAGGTTGAGAATATCCAACAGAAGGAGCAGCAAGCGCTGACTTTAAAATGAGCTCTAGTTTTTTTTCTTCAATTTTAATGGGTAAAAAACTATTACCCCGAACATCTCTTCTTGAAAGCATAAGTTTTAGCAAGTCATTCATTATTTCTGCTTTGAAATGATTAAGTAGATAAAAAATGGTCCACCAATAAGTGCGGTAATAACCCCGATGGGGATTTCACTGCCTACAGAGATAAAACGGGTCAGGGTATCGCAGGCTAAAAGAAAAAAACCACCTACAAAAAAGACAGGAAAAATAAGTGAACTCACGGGTTTTTGGTAAACTTTCCTAACCATGTGTGGAATGATAAGACCAATGAAACCAATAGGTCCGGTAAGACTCACGAGAACACCTATAGCCAAAGAACTTACACCTAAGAAGAGGTAAGTGAGTTGTTTGGTATTAATACCCTTTAAAGAGGCTTGTTCGTCTGAAATAGAGAGTAGTTGAAGCTCAAAACGTTTGAAGTATAAAAGAGCTAACAAAATAGCTGAAAAAAATGAAATGGTGAGAACACTCTCATAACCTACTACCGAAAGACTTCCCATGGTAAAACGCATAATGGTCGCTGTTTCGGTGAAAGAACTGAGATAAAAAATAACCATGAGAGCCGAAGTGTAAAAGAAAGAGAGGGCAATTCCTAAAAGAAGAAGTGACTCTTGTTCGGCTTTTTTTAGGTAGCGTGAAAGAACAATTAAAAGAAGAACCGTAGAAAATGCACCAAAAAAACCAAAAAGTGAAACAGCTGAGAGTCCAAAAATAAAGGTAAGTCCAAGCTTAATAGCAAGCCCTGCTCCTAAGACAGCTCCTCCTGAAACACCAAGGGTAAAAGGTGTCATAAGAGAGTTTCTAAAAAGAGTTTGAAAAAGAAGCCCAGCAAGACCAAGTGTTCCACCCACAACAAAGGCAAGTAAAATTCTAGGTAAACGTAGTTCTAAGAAGATACGTTGAGATAAAGAATTTGTTTCAAAAATAGTGCCAAAATCTAAACTAGCGGTTCCTGCAAAAGGAGATAAAAGTGTTAAGCTAAAAAGAATAAGCCAAAGGTAAGACTTATTCATAGGCCACACCTAAGAGACCATTCTCATTTTTAAAGTTTATTCCATAAGCTTTTGAAAGATGCTCTGTTTGGAAGAAGTCAGTTTCAAAGAGTTCGGCTTTCTTATCTTGAATAAAAATAACAGGGTCATCAAAAAAAGCTGCAAGTTGAATGTCATGGGTAATGAGAATTGTAGTGAAAGTCGTACGAAGTTTTTGAAGTTCTTTTACAAAAAGTGCTGTATTTTTAGGATCAAGATTTGAGGTGGGCTCATCAAAGATTAAGATACTGCTTTTTTGGGCTAAGGCTTGAGCAATGAGAACAAGTTGCTGTTGACCTGAACTTAAAGCGTGAAGTCTAAGGGGAGAGAGTTCACTTAAAGAGAGTTCAGTCAAAACTTCTTTAACGATATTTTTGTCTTCAAGAGAATAGTTTTTAAATGAAGCCTTATGAGGATAACGCCCTAAAAGAACAAACTCTTCCACGGTGGTAAACTGCTCAAAACTTTCCATCTTAGAAGGGATGTAAGCAATTTTTTTAGCCCGTTGAAGTGGGGGGAGAGAAGAAAGTTCGTAACCTTGTATCTGAATAGAACCTTGGTAAGGTAAAAGACCACATAGAGCTTTAGCCAAGGTGCTTTTCCCACTTCCATTTGAACCTAAAATGCACAGATGCTTTTCAACGTTGAAGTTGATATTTTCTAAAACAGTCGTTTCATCATAGGAAACTTTTAAGTTTGAAACTTTCATAAGGAGATGACCTCACAAATGTCATTTATGGTCTGTGCCACACGATGCGAGGGAATAGAAAGATAGGTTTTGTTCATAATATAAATCTCTTTGTTTTTGCCTGCATTAATAGGAATATTGTACCAAAGTTCTTTAGCTTTTTGAAAATCTACTTCACCGTCGGTTGCACTGTGGTAAAGTAAAATAACCTTGTCTGGATTGGCTTGTATGAGTCCTTCATAATGTAAGACAGGTTGCGAAAGTAAACTTCCTTCATAAGCATTCTTAGCTCCACAAGCATGGATGATATCTTCATAAAAAATGTTATGCCCTGCAATGTAAAAGCCTCTGTGCATATCTAAAGATAAGCCGTAAACGATTAAGACTTTTTGCCCATTTTCTTTGTGCTTCTTTGCCTTAGCAAGTGCCATGTCAATTGGTTCTAGTAAATTAGAAGGCTCTGTATCTAAAGCGGAGGCAATTTTTTTGATGGAAGTCTTGATATGCTCTAAGGTACTGAGTTCAACAGTAAGCGTTTTAATACCGAGTTTGTTAAGCTGTCTTAGGGTTTGACTGTAATGAACTTGACCAATAACTAGACTGGGGTTCAGCGCAAATATCTTTTCTAAAGAGGGATTGGAATAACCACCCACCTTAGTAATTTTTTTGACTTCAGGAGGATAAGAAGCGTACTCACTAACACCAACAAGTTCGTCTCCTTTACCTAAGGCAAAAATAATCTCACTGATGGAAGGGGCTAAGGCAATAATACGTTCATTAGCCATTAGAAAAAGAGGAAAAATAACTAAGAAAATTAGACGCATTTTAAGTCTCCAAACTTCCAAGTTAAAGTATCTAGGGTAATGTAGTTGGCGTAAGCAAAGGGCTTTGAAAAAGCTTCTTCTAAAGTGATGTTATTGAGCAGGTGTATTAAAACACGAATGACGCCTGCATGGGTCATAACCAGAATGTTTCCTGAAGAACTTGCAGGAAGAAACTCCTTGAAAAAACTCTCTATACGTGTAATGTAAGCCGAATAATCTTCTCCATCAAGAGCGTTAATCCATTGCTCAAAATCTTCATAAATGAAATCTTCCATTGCTACGATTTCATCAAAGCTTTTTCCCTCGTGTTTTCCCCATGACTTTTCTCTTAAGGCTTGGGTGTAAACAGGACGAAGTTCACCCAAGTTAAAGGGTTCTAGTGTTTCTTTACAACGTTTAAGATCAGAACAAAAAACAGCGTTAAAGCTATGGTCTTTAAAATGTTTAGCTAAGGCTTGTGACTCAACTTTTCCCATAAGAGATAAAGAGATGTCAATGTGACCGTTATAACGTTTATGATAAGCCTCATCGACTTCTGCGTGACGGACTAAGGTAATTAACATAGAACAAGTACCACGTGTAGTAAGATGAGTTCAGTTCCCTCAATCATAAAACCGTAAAGGTCTCCTGAAAAACCTCCGAAACGTTTAGTGAACCAGAGTTTAAAAAACACAAGACTAAGTAGAGAAACAGTAAGTAAGATAAGCCCTTTACTAAAGAGTAAGGCCATAAGTATAATAATGACAGTTGAAATAATGAGTTGCGTTGAGGTAAACTCTTTTTTAGCCAAGGTACTCATTCCATTTTCTCTGATGTAAGGTAAAAAGTAAATAGCAAGAACAACATTAAACCGTGCGTACATTAAAATAAGAGGTAGTGCCCAGATGGCTTCTAAGTGCCAAAGTACAGAAGCTTTAAGAAGAAGAAAAACTCCGGTAAATGTCATTCCCATGGCACCAACATGAGGGTCTTTCATTACTTCAATAGCTCTGTCTTTAGATACAAATAAGGCGTCAATCGCGTCAGAAAGACCATCTAAGTGCAAGGCTCCTGTTAAAAGAACCCAAAGAGCAAAAAGTATGATGTGTAGATGTGTTGAAGCAAGA
>Ga0256826_1002550_pt1 | contig 11046 bp, 11 predicted proteins | sample CV79metaG_FD_185975 | JGI IMG/M metagenome (GOLD analysis project Ga0256826, IMG submission 185975) | Hydrothermal vent microbial communities from East Pacific Rise, Pacific Ocean - CV79 | ecosystem: Environmental > Aquatic > Marine > Hydrothermal vents | place: Pacific Ocean: East Pacific Rise... | reverse complement strand
TTCCACCAAATCGCTATTGGATATTCGCGTTACGGATATTTCAGAAATAGCTTTAATACTGTAATAAGGATGATCGTTATTAATCAATTTATACATATAATTAAACTCACTCGATTTTATATTATTCATCAAGTTTAAAAATGTCTTTTCATAATCTCCTTTAACCACCAGTAATTTTATAAGAGAATCGGGGAAAGTCGATAATAACTCTTGATAATGAGGTTTAGAGATAAATGATGGATAAGGTTTTGGTAGAGCTAAATGCTTAGCTAATAAGCGAACACCAACTTCTTCGAAAGTCTTTCGGGATTCAATAATATTGATTAAGTTATCGAAGGCTGTTTTATTTTTCATAAAATCAAACTTCGAATTATTTACAGATTGAATGGTATAGCCTGTTCCTATACCTGTATATATTATTGTTTTCGAAGTGTATTTTTTAGGAGTATTTCTTGTTAGATAGGTAACTAATACCGATAAAATAATAGGAACAATAAGAACCAATTTAAGATTCTTTAATATCAATCGTATCAGTTGAATAATATTCATAGAAATCTAATTATTTATAATTATTAATAACATTTCCATTTCTATCGACACCTATCAATTCTAACAAAAGCAAATAAGATATTTTAAAATCAGATTTTGCCATTAAATATTCGGTTTCCGATTTAGTCAAAGCTTCCATTACTTTAGTAATTTCGTAAATGGTTAGATTTCCATTTTCGTAATCGTTATTAGCTTTTTTTAACTGAAGTTGATTTGTCTGAAATGCCTTGTTTTTTATCCCAACTAACTCTTTATTAAATAAATAATCTCCGTATTGTTTAATGACAGCTTTTCTTATTTCGGCTTTAATAAATTCTTTTTGAGATTTACTTTGTTCTATTTCTTGCAGAGCAATTTTAGTATTTGTACGTTGATTTAAGAAAGAAAAGAATGACATTTTAATATACACACCTACCGAATATCGACTATCTGTTGTTTGTGCATTGGTAACTTGGTCGTAAGTCCCAACATTCTGAATATTAACATTATCTATCGAACCATATTTGTAATAACTTTCTATTCCTAAATTGTCGAGCCATTCTTTTCTTGCAGAACTTAATTCAAACTTTTTTATAGTAGTTTCGATATCTACACTTTTTAAAAGTGGAGAATATTCCATTGCCATATCGATAGCTTCCCCTAAAGTGGGAATAAATAAAATGCTATCGGGAATACTTGATGATTGAGAAAAGGACAAGGAGCTATTAAAGAATAAAATAACGATAATTAGTTTTTTTAAAGTATGAAATCTAATGTAATCAAGTCGCTTTTTCATATTTTATAATTAATTTAAGAAACTGTATTCTTTAAAATACGATTCTATCAATTCCGATTATTACAGAATTATTGTAAATAAATTTAAACATCTTCTGTTTGTAGGAGAGCTTTTGCTGTTCGTAGCAACAATTTAATATCTCCCCAAAAAGAATAATTTCTGGCATAAATATTATCTAATTGTTTTCTTTCTTCGTTGGACATATCGGATTTCCCACGTTTGGTAACTTGCCAAAGACCTGTAATCCCTGCAGGAGCCAAAAAACGTTCCGAATATGAATCTGAAGTCAAAACTTCTGCTTCGTATAAAGGAATGGGTCTATTTCCTACTATCGACATATCTCCTTTCAATACATTTACTAACTGAGGTAATTCGTCGATACTTGTTTTTCGGATAAATCGTCCGACTTTTGTTATTCTTGGGTCATTCTTAATTTTAACAAAAGCCTTTTCTTTTTTATCTCTTTGTTTCGAAATAAATTCACTTTCCGAAATTTCTTCGTTATCACCTATTAAGGTTACTGTATTTTCTTTTTTCTCTTGTTTTTTACTCTCCTTTTTGTCCTCATTTATTTCTTCCTTAGGAGCTCCATCGTTGTATTGATTTAGATGAGCAACTTCGGCTAATCTTTTATCAGCATCGACAAACATCGATCGGAACTTATAAAAATCAAAAATATCATATCCCATTCCTACCCGCTTACTCGAATAAAAAACAGGTCCTTTCGATTCTATTTTCAACAAAATAATAATAATTAAGAATAAAGGAGTTAACATCAATAATATTAAAGAAGCAAATACAATATCAAAAGCACGTTTCATAAAAGGTACTTTTAGAACTTGCTTTTCATCAGAAAACTTATTAAAGGATAGTTTTTTAGTTCGATATTTTTTTAAATATTCTAAGCGTAATTCTATTTGATTTACTTTAATAGGTTTTGTATAAACATCATCAATTTTGGCTTTTAAATAGTCTATTATTTCTTGCGATGTTAACTTTTGCTTTTGAATAATAATAAAAGGGATACCTCTAAAAAATGTGGTCGAAAAAATCTGTGAATGAAAATCACGAGGCGAAATACCTTTAACCGTATCGTCAAAAACAATGGCATAAATAACACCTGTTTTTGCAATTAATTTAGAAGCAAGAAAAGCACTTTGTATTACTTCTAACACAAACTTATCCGACTTGGAAAGTTCGTCAATAACAGATTGATCAGAACCTATATAAATTAGTTTTTCTGGCATAATTTAGTGTTGTAAGATTTTAATTAAGATAAATGCTAACTTTTAACTTTAGTTCTTCAGGATTGAATGGTTTAACCAAATAATCGTTAGCTCCCATTTTCAACATCCGTATTCTCTCCTCACTACTTTCAATTCCCGATAGCATAATAATGGGGATTTCTTTAAAATAGCCGCTCGATTTTATCTCTTTAATAAAATCTTCTCCTGTCATAACAGGCATCTGAATGTCGCAAATTATTAAATCAGGCATATTACCTTCTTGCAACCAATCTAAAGCTTCTAAGCCATTTTCTGTACTTACAACATCACCTTCGTTTTTCAATACAGATTCAAGAATCTTTCTTACAGATATCGCGTCTTCTACAACTAATATTTTTTTCATACTGCCTATTTTTTGTTTTTAACGTTATAAAATTCAACTCAATAATAAGTTCAATTAAATTTACTCAAAAAGAAATACGCTTTTTTACGCAGTAATGTTTCATTTCTTTTCTTTTTATCATAAATTAATGTCGGTAACAAGAAGAATAAACTATTGATATTATTCATTTATAACCGTTAAATGTAAGTTTAAGAACTTATTTATTCGTTTATAATTGTGGATGGGAAGAATCTTTACTTTATAAACAAATTTTAAGAATATTATCTTCCAAAAAGAAGAGTAAATTTCTCTTTTAAAAGATGCTCGTGAATGAAAATAATACGCACAAATTTTCTATTTTTACAGTCTGTAATCAGAAGCACAAACTATACGTTAAAATAAACAAAGAATATGTTTGATAATTTATCCGAAAGACTCGAGAAATCCTTTAAACTTATTAAAGGACAAGGTAAAATAAGTGAAATTAATGTCGCAGAGACTCTAAAAGATGTTCGTAGAGCTTTATTAGATGCCGATGTAAATTATAAAATTGCTAAAACATTTACCGAAACTGTTAAAGCTAAAGCCTTAGGACAAGATGTTTTAAATGCCGTTAAGCCTAACGAAATGATGGTTAAAATCGTTCACGACGAATTAACCAAATTAATGGGCGAAGACCATGTCGATATTAATATTAAGAGTTCTCCTGCCATTATTCTTATTGCAGGTTTACAAGGTTCTGGTAAAACAACCTTTACAGGTAAATTAGCACACCTTTTAAAAACAAAAAAAGGAAGACATCCCTTATTAGTTGCGGGTGATGTATACCGTCCTGCTGCTATCGAACAATTAAAAGTCTTAGGAGAACAAATTGAAGTTCCTGTTTATACCGAAGAAGGTAATAACGATCCTGTAAAATTAGCTAAGGCAGGAATCGCCGAAGCAAAAGCAACAGGAAAGGATATTGTTATTATCGATACAGCAGGTCGTTTAGCTGTTGATGAGGCGATGATGAAGGAGATTACAGCGATTAAAAAAGCAGTTAATCCTGACGAGATTCTTTTTGTGGTCGATTCCATGACAGGTCAAGATGCGGTTAATACGGCTAAAGAGTTTAACGATCAACTCGATTTTGATGGTGTGGTACTTACGAAATTAGATGGAGATACGCGTGGTGGAGCTGCACTTTCTATTCGTTCTGTTGTAAACAAACCTATTAAATTTGTTGGAACGGGCGAAAAAGTTGAAGCCTTAGATATTTTCTACCCAAAACGTATGGCCGACCGTATTCTTGGTATGGGAGATATTGTTTCTTTAGTGGAAAAAGCACAAGAGCAATTCGACGAAGAAGAAGCGAAAAAATTACAAAAGAAAATTGCTAAAAATCAATTTAATTTTAATGATTTTATTGGTCAGATTCAACAAATCAAAAAAATGGGTAACTTAAAAGATTTGGCAGGAATGATTCCTGGAGTTGGAAAAGCCCTGAAAAATGTTGATATAGACGATGATGCCTTTAAAAGTATAGAAGCCATTATTCAATCGATGACTGCTGAGGAAAGAGAAAAACCACATATTATTAATGGAGCTCGAAGAAAACGAATTGCTAAAGGAAGTGGAACTGATATTCAAGAAATTAATCGTTTAATTAAGCAGTTCGACGAAACGCGAAAAATGATGAAATTGCTCCAAGGTGGAAATAAAAATATGCGTAAACTAATGGGAAATATGCCTAAAATGGGCTAACTGACCTATCTGATTTAATAGAAACTTAAAACTTACATAGTTATGGAACTCATTGATGGAAAAAAAGTTTCTGCAGAGATAAAGGAAGAAATTGCTGCAGAGGTTAAAGAAATAATTGCTAAAGGTGGTAAAAAGCCTCATTTGGCCGCAATCTTAGTAGGACACGATGGTGGTAGCGAAACTTATGTTGCTCATAAAGTAAAATCGTGCGAACAAGTAGGCTTCGATTCGACCTTGGTGCGTTTTGAAGACGATGTTACCGAAGCAGAACTTTTAAATAAAATTGATGAGTTAAACAACAATAGTGAGATTGATGGATTTATTGTCCAACTTCCCGTTCCTGACCATATTAATGAACAAAAAATAATCGAAGCCATAGATCCGAAAAAAGATGTCGATGGTTTTCATCCTGTCAATGTTGGAAATATGGTTATTGGTATCGATGCTTTTGTTTCGGCCACTCCCGCAGGTATTGTCGACCTATTGCAACGTTACAATATTGACACATCAGGTAAAAATGTGGTTGTTTTAGGACGAAGCAATATCGTTGGTCGTCCTATGAGTGTATTGCTTTCTCAGAAAGGTTTAGATGCCACAGTTACCGTTTGCCATAGCAGAACAAAAAATCTTCCCGAAGTGGTAAAACAAGCTGATATTATTATCGCAGCCATTGGTATTCCTGAATTTGTAACCAAAGATATGGTTAAAGAAGGCGCTGTTATTATCGATGTAGGAACCACTCGTGTAAAATCCGATTTAACCAAATCGGGCTGGAAACTAAAAGGCGATGTTAAATTCGACGAAGTAGCCGAAAAATGTTCCTTTATAACCCCTGTTCCTGGAGGCGTTGGTCCTATGACAATTGTTTCTTTGCTTAAAAATACCCTTAAGGCTGCTAAGCAATAGTTGTTGGATTAACAATTCAAAACAACATTTAAGCAATTATCTCAAAAGTATTAAAGGGATATCAGGTTTATAGATATATCGGCAACTATTAGAATAAGAAACATATGGCAAGAAAATCACCAAGTGCAGATTCCTTAAAACTACTATACGTTAGGTCGGGAAACGAGTGTGCTTTTCCAGACTGTGAACATCCTATATTTAATGATAAAGGTCTTTATATAGCACAATTATGTCATATTAAAGCAACAAATAAAGGCGGACAAAGATATGATGCTACTCAAACTGATGAAGAAAGGAGTGCACCAGAAAACCTACTCTTTATGTGTCATAGGCATCATAAAGAAACTGACAATGAAGAAGACTATTCAGTTGAAAAATTGACTGAAATAAAGATTAATCACGAACAAAAATATACTGAAAAGGGAAAAGAAGCATCCAAAGAAATGATTCGTCAAATTCTATTTGAAATAAATTATTTTTGGAAACAACAATCAATTAAAACATTTAAACTTGAAGATTTAAAAATAGAAAGAGACTTCAATAAAGAAATGTTGGATTTATTTACAGAATTGGATGAGCATATTGAAATCATAAGAAATTATTGTGATTTATGTGCTGAATCTGATAGTTCTGAATCATTACGGTCAGACTTAAATACATTGATTGAAAAAGCAGGATTTGACTTGTCAATATTTGATAACGTTCCTTATTATGAAAACCCATTTGAAAACAGGAATTGGGAAATACATAACATAGGAAAACCTAATTTCTTTTCTCATATTTCACTATGTATAAACCAGTTGAAAGTCAAAATAATAGAAGAATTATTAAAAAGCAGTCCTGAAAATCAAAAATTGAAGGCTCTTCTTGAAAATTTCAGAAAAGAATTTGAATCGGATTATGACAATTCATATTATGTAGATTAATACCAGGTCACCCTACTCAGTACAGAATAAAGTAATAAAACAAATGAAACTAAAAATCAAAATAATTAGGTTCTTATCTTTTTTTCTTTTCACTCAACTTTTTATTAGTTGTAATTCTGGTTATGAAAGTATTGATGGTAAATGGGTATATGTAAGTTATGATGAAGGTGCAGGAAAAAGAATTAGAAGTATAAATGTAAATAATAAATCTTTTAAGATTATTAATAAATATTATGCGAAAGATAATTTTTTTGTATTTTATAAAGGTAGAATGATAAAAAATGCAAATAGCAAAACTTTTGAAGTAATAAAAGATGGTTATTCAAAAGATAAATACAATGTTTATTTATATCGTTATCCATTATTTGAAGCAAATCCTAATAATTTTCAAATATTGGGAGGTTTGTTTTCACGCGACGATAATAATATTTATTGTGGAACAATTCCCCTAAACATTAAAGATATTTCATCTTTTAAAGTCATAGAAAAGAAAAAAAAGATAATTACTATATTTACAAAAGAATTAATAAAAAAACATCCTGAATATTCTTTTATTAATACAAACAAATATAAGGTAGTAGTATATGGGAAAAGTATTGGAGAATCAAATAATGATACTTTTGAAGGTATAACAAAAATACATTAAGTATACGCTCACTACGTTTTTTGTTTGTAAGTGAGAATCTAAAGAAACAAACGTTATTGCGAACAAAGTGAAGCAATCTACAGTAATATGGTAAAGAGATTGCTTCTGAGCTACGTCCATCGCAATGAAGGAAGGCAACTTCTCAGCACTATAATTTTAAGAGGCTTATATCTTAATTAGAATTATTACAAATTATCATAAAAACAAAATATCATACTGATATACAACAGATTACCACCGCCTCACATATTGAGCATAATATTGAAGAATTTGCCCTTAATTTTGTACTTTTGTAGGAACTAAAAAAATTATACAATTAATTACAATATATTATGGCAAAAATAAGAGGTGCTATTGTCGTAGATACAGAAAAGTGTAAGGGCTGTGAGGTTTGTGTTCCAGCCTGTCCTACTTCGGTCATCGACATGTCAAAAGAAGTCAACGGTAAAGGATATCATTTTGCATATATGGCAAATCCTGATGCTTGTACTGGATGCTCCAACTGTGCAATTGTTTGTCCAGATGGGGTTATTTCTGTTTTTAGAGTTAAAGTTGAAGAATAACTAAAAAAAATTAAAAAATGGCAGAATTAAAATTAATGAAAGGGAACGAAGCGTTTGCAGAAGCTGCTATTCGTGCAGGTGCAGACGGATACTTTGGTTACCCTATCACACCTCAATCGGAGGTTATAGAATATTTAATGGCTGAACGACCAGAAAACCGTACAGGAATGGTTGTTTTACAAGCCGAAAGTGAAGTTGCAGCTATCAATATGGTTTATGGTGGTGCTGGAGCAGGAAAGAAAGTTTTAACCTCTTCTTCCAGTCCTGGTATTTCATTAAAACTTGAAGGGATATCTTATTTAGCAGGTGCAGAATTACCTGCTGTTATCTTAAACGTTGTTCGTGGAGGACCTGGTTTAGGTACTATTCAGCCTTCTCAGGCCGATTACAATCAAGCTGTAAAAGGTGGAGGCCATGGCGATTATCAATTATATGTATTAGCACCAGCCTCGGTTCAGGAAATGGCTGACTTTGTAGAGGATGCTTTTGATATTGCTTTTAAATATCGTGCTCCTGTACTCATTCTTTCTGATGGATTGATTGGGCAGATGATGGAAAAAGTCTACTTAAAAGATCAAAAACCAAGATGGACTGATGAAGAAATTAATAAAATGTCTGGAGATTGGGCTACTTATGGTAGAACAGATGGACGTGAAAGAAACATTATTACTTCATTAGACCTTAAGTCTGAAAAAATGGAAGAACGTGTTCATCGTTTACAAGCTAAGTATAAGCAAATGGAAGACGAAGATTTACGTTTCGAAGAAATTCAAACTGAAGATGCTGATTATATTATCATGGCTTATGGTTCCAGTGCACGTATTGCACAGAAGACAGTAGAGTTAGCTCGTGAGAAAGGAATTAAAGTTGGAATCTTACGTCCAATTACATTATTCCCTTTCCCAAAAAAGAGATTAATGGAAATGACTAAGCAGATAAAAGGAATTCTTAGTGTAGAATTAAATATGGGACAAATGGTTGACGATATTCGTTTAGCTGTTGAACACAAAATCCCAGTTGAGCACTTTGGTCGTACTGGAGGTATTATTCATACTCCTGAAGAAATTTTAGAAGCCTTAGAGGAAAAAATTGTTAAAGGATAATCAAAATGGATATTAAAGATATAATAAAACCAGAAAATCAGGTTTACGCAAAAACCAAATTAATGACCGACAATGAGTTATCTTATTGTCCTGGTTGTGGTCATGGTACAGCTCACCGTCTTATGATGGAAGTTGTAGACGAAATGGGAATCGCTGACAAAACTGTTGGTGTGGCTCCTGTAGGCTGTTCTGTATTGGCTTACGATTTTATGAATGTAGATATGCAACAAGCCGCTCACGGTAGAGCTCCAGCTTTGGCAACTGCATTAAACAGACTAATGCCAGATAAATATGTATTTACTTACCAAGGCGATGGCGATTTAGCGGCTATTGGTACAGCAGAAACTATTCACGCTTGTAACCGAGGAGAAAATATTCTTATCGTTTTTATCAATAATGGTATTTATGGTATGACTGGTGGACAAATGGCTCCTACTACCCTTCCTAATATGAAATCATCGACATCGCCTCACGGAAGAGATGTTTCTACAATGGGCTCTCCTATTAAAATGACAGAATTAATTTCGAACTTACCTGGTGTATACTCTGTAAGTCGTCATGCAGTTCATACACCAAAGCATGTTCGTAAAACTAAAAAGGCTTTTCAAAAAGCTTTTAAAGATTTAGAACTAAAAAAAGGCTTAGTATTTATTGAAATTGTATCGAATTGTAACTCGGGTTGGAAAATGAGACCTGTTGAATCTAATATTTGGTTAGAAGATAACATGCTTCCATTCTACGAATTAGGAGATATTAAAGTTGACGGTAAATTAATTCAAAAATAGAAAATCATGACAGAAGAAATAATAATCGCAGGATTTGGTGGTCAAGGTGTTTTATCTATGGGTAAAATTTTAGCTTACTCAGGTATTATGCAAGACCAAGAAGTAAGTTGGATGCCTTCTTACGGACCAGAGATGAGAGGAGGAACTGCCAATGTTACCGTAATCTTAAGTGACGAAAGAATTAGCTCTCCTTATTTAACCATTTTTGACACCGCTGTTATTTTAAATCAGCAGTCGATGGATAAATTTGAGAAAGCTGTAAAACCAGGTGGGACTTTACTTTACGATCCTAATGGAATTTTACACCACCCAACAAGAACAGATATTAACATCTATAAAATAGAAGGTGCTAAAATATCGGCAGAAATGGGAAATACCAAGATTTTTAATATGGTAATATTAGGAGGTTTTCTTGCTGCTCGTCCAATTGTTAAACTTGATAATGTTATCGAAGGTCTTAAAAAATCCCTTCCAGAACGTCATCATAAATTAATTCCATTAAACGAATCGGCTATTACAGCTGGTATGAATAAATTGGAAACGGTTAATAAAATCTAACATTAATTAACACCAAATAAAAAAGAGTAATCTAAAAAGGTTACTCTTTTTTATTGCTTGATTTTATCCCTCAATAAATTGACAAAAGAAAGTTAAGAACTTCTGCTATTACACATCGTAAAAGCGTGAAAAATTTAATATCATTGTATTATAAATCGAATACGAAATGAAAAAAAATATTGCCATATTAGCAGGAGGAGATTCTTCAGAATCTGTTATTTCTTTACAGTCTGCGGAACAGGTCAGAAGTATCTTGGATAAAGAAAAGTTCAATACTTTTACCGTTTATGTAAAAGGTTCGGAATGGACACTTATTAGCGACCAATACTGCGATATGATTGTTAATAAAGATGATTTCTCATTTTCGTATCAAGGCACAAAAATTAAATTCGATTTTGCTTTAATAATGATTCACGGAACACCAGGTGAAGATGGGAAATTACAATCGTATTTCGATTTACTCAATATCCCCTATTCGACTTCAGATGCTTTTACGTCTGCACTTACCTTTAATAAATTTGCTTGTAAAGCCTTCTTAAAGAATTTTAATGTGCCTATGGTTGAGTCTGTTCTTATTCGAAAAGGACAAGACTTTGATGAACAAGAAATTCTTAAAAAAACAGCTTTACCTTGTTTTGTTAAACCGAATGCAGGAGGTTCCAGCTTTGGAATTTCTAAAGTTAAAGAAACTTCTGAATTATCAAAAGCTATAGAATTGGCATTTAAAGAAGACGATGAAGTTATTATAGAAGCTTTTATAGAGGGTGTAGAAGTTTCGAATGGTATTCTAATGACCAAAGATGATTATCTTAGACTGCCTGTAACTGAAATAGATACTGATAATGAATTTTTCGACTATGACGCTAAGTATTCGGGGAAAG
>Ga0256826_1002549_pt1 | contig 11049 bp, 11 predicted proteins | sample CV79metaG_FD_185975 | JGI IMG/M metagenome (GOLD analysis project Ga0256826, IMG submission 185975) | Hydrothermal vent microbial communities from East Pacific Rise, Pacific Ocean - CV79 | ecosystem: Environmental > Aquatic > Marine > Hydrothermal vents | place: Pacific Ocean: East Pacific Rise... | reverse complement strand
ATGACTTAAAAGAGATATGCTTAGAGAGAGAAGATAACTAAGTCTATTTGTAATATTTTCATTAGGCAGCAAATCTTTATATTTCAGTAGATGAGAAGAGGCTGGTAGTCTACTTTTAGCATACTTACTAAGAGTTGCTATGAGAGTATTACTTTGATGGCTAAAACCATACTCTAATGCATTCTGAATAAGATAGTATGTGTGCTTATTCTGAGAGAAAAAGTGTACATTACTTCCTGTTGGGTATATTTTAGCTGCGATTGCTAATTCGGATCTGTATTGTTTGTCAATATTAAAGTGCTCATGTGTCAAATCAAACAGTTTTTTACTTAGAGTATTAAGTTGTGTAGAAAAAGATGTATCTTTAATATGTGAATCTAAAAGATATTTTACAGAAGTGTTATAGTTGTGTGGAAATTTATGTGCAGAATTTCTTAGTAAATCACTAAGATAGACACCTTCTCTAACACCAACACCACTAGTGATGATATTTTTGATATTTAGTTTATGTAAAACACGTTGTAAAATCAGTGTTCCCGGTTTAATAACATCAAACCTATTACTTTTAATACCAAGAGAAGATAGCTCTTGGTTGTTAGCATTTAATATTTGACTTATATAATTACTTAGTGTATCACAAGAGTATTCATATGCATGGAGTCTATTAAGTGGATAGTTACTATTTTGTTGAATGGCACTTGAAAGTGCTCTAAAAGTTCCACCAATTCCCACTAATGTATGTATATTTTGGGTTGTTAAACTCTCTAGCTGTGTATCTATATAGCTTATAGCACCATCTGTATCATCATTATCGAAATAAAGTTCTTTAAGTCGAACAGTTCCAAGTTTAAGTGAAATAGTATTGGTAACATCTTTATCGTTTATATAACTAAACTCTGTAGAACCTCCACCAATATCTATACTAAGTGCTTTTGTTTGAGTTGGTAGGAGATTTGCACAGGCTATACCACCAAAGTATGCTTCTTTTTCACCACTAATAATTTTAATGTTGATTTTGAGCTTTTTTTTGACTCTATCTAAAAACTCTTTTTTGTTTGGGGCATCACGAAGGGCAGAGGTAGCAACACATAAGAGTTTTCTACTTTTAAATGAGTTGCTAATTTGTAAAAAATCACTCAGTGCATTAAAAGTTCTTTGCATCGGCTCTTCTTGAAGAGCACCATTATACTTATAGGCATTTTGAGAGATTCTTACTTTGGATTTTTCTTCATGAAGGAGGTGAAATGCATAACGAGAAGTTCTTTCATAGACAACCATTCTAATCGAATTAGAACCGATATCTATAACACTTACTCGTTTTGCCAACCTTTACTCTTCTATATCTAAGTTTTTAGCTTTAAATTGAAGTTCAGCTATTGACTCAACATTATCTTTGTCTGGAACTATACAGTCAACAGGACAGACAGATATACAAGCTGGTTCATCATAAATACCTACACATTCTGTACAACGATCTGGATCGATATAGTAGATAGGATCTCCCTCTTCTATTGCAATCGTAGGACACTCTTCTCGACAAGCATCACATGCTATACATTCGTCATTTATTATTAACGCCATTAAAAAACCTTATATTTATTCGTTATTATTTTATATGTTCGATTTATATCAAAATAAAGCTTTAGGCTTTTTTAAATCTTAGTTATTTCGAGGAATAATACAAGATAGTTTTGAGTTTAACTGGAGGGAGGCAATAGTCCCATCTATTCCATCTTGTCTATTTTCTAGTTTTATCTTTGCGCCTAAGGCATCTGCGGCACTTTTTGCTAAGAATAAACCAAGTCCTACACCAGGTTTATTACCTTGGCGTTTAAAAGGTGCAAATAAATCGACTCCTTCATCAATACCACAACCCTCATCTATTACTTCAATAAGTAGGCCAACTTCATCTTGTCTACTTCTTAGTGTTACACTTCTATCAACTGGAGTGAATTTAAGTGCATTTTGTAAAAAGTTTTGCACTATTTGGTTGAGAAGAGTTACTTGAAGTGTTGCCATAAATCCAGAAGGTTCAAAGCTCATGTGCAGTTTTTTTCCTTCATTCTCGGCAATAAGTTTAAAGTCAGTAGCTTTTTGTTTAAGTACTTCAATTACATCAATTTGAACAGGCTTGTCGAGCTGTGCACCTTCTTGTCGTCCTATATTTAAAATATTTGATACTATGATGTTCATCTCATCTATAGTTTTGTTTGTGACCTTAAGTGCTTCTATATACTCTTCTGGTGAGCGTTTCTTTATGAGGGTTACCTGATTCTTTAGTTTTATAACAGCGAGGGGTGTTTTAAGCTCATGAGCTGTTCCTATAAAGAGCTCTTTTTGATACTTAACAAAGTTCTGAATTCTTGAAATTAAATGGTTTAGCGTCAATCCTAGTGGCTCAAACTCTTGAGGGAGTGCTTTAATATTTATAGGTTTTATAAGATGTTCATTCATATTTGAGAGTCTAGAATTGAGTACTTTTAGCGGACGAACAAGCATTTTTGAGAGGGCTATAGCATAAATGATAACGAGAATAAAACCAGCAATATTTATGATAAATATGTATTTAAGTATTTTATTTAAAAGTCGTTTAGTTTTAGTAATGTCTTGTGTAATCTTTAGATAGCTATTGTTAGCACGATTAAAAGGATAGATTAGTGTAAGGTAAGTGTGTTTACCCATAGTTTTTTCATATTCTGAAGTCTCTACATTCTTATTTTTAAGATAAATTATTTCTACATTTAGAGAGAAGAAGTTTTCAGCAAAAGATTCATCTTGTTGAAAGATTGATTTATACTCAGCAATATTTTTGGCATATTTAAGCAGTTCTGTGTGTTTCTCATCATAGATAGAGCGTTCAATGAAAATATAAAGTAGAGATGAAAATGTAAGGATTAAGGCTGCTGAAGATATTAGAAGTTGTATTAAAAAACTTTTGCGTATACTGCGTTTAGAGAACATAATAAAATCCCAAATTAAAGATTTGGGATTATATCATTTTAGAGATTAAAAACTTAGTTGATCTCTTTTGGGAAACAGAATCTATAACCACGACGACGTACAGTCTCGATAGTTGTGATTTGTAATGGTTTATCCATTTTTTGTCTAATTTGATTAATCGCAACTTCAATTACATTTGGTGTTACAAGCTCAGGCTCTTCCCAAATAGCATCAAGAAGTTGTTCTTTAGAAACAATTTGATCACGGTGACGTGCAAGGTGAGTAAGAACTTCAAAAGGTTTCCCTTTAAGTTCAATCTCTTTATCTTGGTAAGTAATTTTTTCTTCTTCTGGGTTGATAGTTAAGTCTTCGATTTCGATGATATTAGATCCACCAAAGCGAAGGCGTGCTTCAATACGAGCGATTAAAACATCAAAGTCAAATGGTTTTCTGATGTAATCATCAGCACCACTTCTAAGAGCTTCAATCTCACTCTCATTGTCATCTCTTGCAGAAAGAACAACTACAACAGTTTTAGGAGTATTAGATTTGATATCACCAATAATGTCAATAGAGTTACCATCTGGTAGCATCCAATCCATAAGAACTAAGTCGTAGTTACGGATGTCAAGATAGTATTCACCATCTTTAAGTGTCTCAACAACATCACTTTGGTAACCAAATTCTTTTAGTCCCTCAGCAAGCATTTTGTTTAATGTTACTTCATCTTCAATAATAAGAATGCGCATTAATAATTTCCTGTATATGAATATTTTGGCGAAATGATAGCGTAATTTTAGGTTACTTTAAAGTTTTTTTCAATTTTCTTTAAAAAAAAGTGAAGTTTGGATTAAGAATCGAATTTGTATAAATTAGCGACACTAACCCTACAGTCGGGGAGTATAGATGGTTTTGTTATTTTTAGATTGAGTCTATTAATTTTTGTAAATTCTTTTTTAAGTTTTAAAGAGAGTTCGTCTAAAGCATCTTCAATAAGTAAAAATTTCTCTTTTAGCATTGTCTCTTTTAGAAGTAAACTAACTTCTGCATAGTTGATAAATCCATCTTTGTATTCGTAATCTATTTCAAGGTTAATAATTACAGTTTGAAGAGTAATCCTTTCAAAATCCAAAATCCCAATAATAGTTTGGAATTTTAAATCTTCTATAAAAATTTTCATTAAACTACACGTTTCTCTTCACCCTTAAATACACGGATGATATTTGGAATGTGTTTATAGTAAAGAATAAACACTATAAAAATTACAGGAGCATGAGCCATATTAGGGTGAATATAAAAACTGGAGACTAGAAGTGCCATAACTCCTGTTAAGGAAGAGATAGATGAGATTCGAATAGTTTTAGCAAGTACTCCCCAAACAACAAGTGCAATAAGTGTTTCTTGTGGAAGCATAAACATCATAACACCCATGCCAGTAGCTATTCCTTTCCCACCCTCTAAACCAAGGTAAGGAGAAAAACAGTGACCGATAACTGCTAAAACAGCAATAGCCCACAGTGTAGCTTCACTCGTACCCATAAAATATGCAAGGGCTAGAACAACAACACCTTTAATAGCATCAAGAGCTAAAGTAGCGATACCTAGTTTTTTAGCGAGTGCAGGATTTTTTTCTTTTACAACACGAAGAACATTTGTTGCCCCAATACTTCCACTTCCACTTGCCTTTACATCAACACCAGCAAACTTTTTTGCAAGAAGAAGACCAAAAGGAATTCCTCCGATTAAATATGCAGCGATAAAAAACTGTACATTCATATTAAATAAAAAATCCATATATACCCTTAGTTATGTTTTAATGATGACATTCTACACTCTCTATATTAATAAGTAGATAAAATTTTTTGGTATAATCTCATCATTATTAAAAACAGGATATTTTTGTGCAGTTTACAAACGAAGAATTAAAAATAAAAATTGATGAATTAAAGAAAAAACTAGACGTCACTGTTGTCGCTCACTTCTATCAACGTGATGAAGTTTTTGAAGTAGGAGACATTACTGGGGACTCTTTAGAACTTGCTATGAAAACTAAAGCTGATGATGCGGAGTTTGTACTTTTTTGTGGTGTTGGATTTATGGGACAGAGTGTAAAAGTTCTTTCTCCACATAAACGTGTAGTTATGCCTAAAGTAGCTTGTTGTGCCATGGCTAAAATGATAGATGGCATGATGTTTGATAATGCTGTTAAAGCTCTCAATGATGCAGGCATAGAGAATGAAAATATCTTGCCTATTACATATATTAATTCTGATGTTGCAGTAAAAGCAAAAGTTGGTGAGATGGGTGGACTTGTTTGTACGAGTTCAAACGCCAAGGTAATCATCACAAATGCTCTTAAGGAAGGAAAGAAGATTCTTTTTGTTCCAGATAGATGTTTAGGTCAAAATATCGGAAACCAGATGGGACTTAAATCTTGTGTTATTGGTGATGGAAGTGATTTAAAAGAGTCCGATATTATCTGTTTTGATGGTTTTTGTTCTGTTCACCAACTTTTTACTCTTGATGATATAGCTTTTTATAGAAAGAAATTTCCAGGTATCAAAATAGCTACACACCCAGAGTGTGATCCTAGTATATGTGATGCAAGTGATTTCGTTGGTTCTACTTCTCAACTCATTAAATATATAGCAGATTTAGATGAAGATGAAAAAGTAGCAGTTGGAACAGAGTTTAACCTTGTAAATCGTCTGCGTGCTAAAAACACATATGTACTTAGCTCAACTAAACCAGAGTGTCCTACTATGAATGAGACAACTTTAGAAGATGTATATGTAACACTTAAAGCTATTGATGATGGTGAGCCGATAAATGAGATATATATAGATGAAAATACTCAAAAATGGGCAAAAATAGCCTTAGAGAGAATGTTAGCATTATGATTGAAGAGTTTGTAAAGGAAGCTTTAGCTGAAGATGTTGGTCGTGGAGATCTTTATGCTTTAGTTGAACCTGCCATAAATGCTAGTGCTAAAATCGTAGCAAAAAGTGATGGTGTGATTGCTGGAACACAGTACATAGATGTTTTAGCTGAGTTAGAAAAATTTGAGATAACTTGGCTTAAAAATGATGGAGAGAGTTTTCGTAAGGGTGATATACTTGCTACTCTAAACGCCAACTCACATACTCTTCTTAGATGTGAGCGTACAGTTTTAGATATGCTCCTTCATGCAAGTTCAATCGCTACTCTTACTAGAAAATATGTGCAAATCATAGAACCATATGGTGTGAAACTACTTGACACCAGAAAAACGAGACCTCTTTTACGTATTTTTGAGAAGTATGCAACGCGTACAGGTGGAGCTGTTAATCATAGAATGGGATTAGATGACTCTCTTATGATAAAAGATACACACCTTAAAACTATAAAAGATTTAAAAGCTTATATAGTTGAAGCTAGAAAAAAGATCCCTTTTACTGCCAAGATAGAAGTAGAAGCAGAGACTTTTGAGATAGCACAATTAGCGTTTGAAGCAAGGTGTGACATCGTCATGTGTGATAATATGACTCCCCAGCAGATAAAAAAGATAGTCTCTTACAGAGATGAGAATTATCCCCATATTCTTTTAGAGGCAAGTGGAAATATCTCTTTATCTACTATAGAATCTTATGCTAAAAGTGGAGTTGATGCAATCAGTAGTGGTTCTTTAATTCATCAAGCAAACTGGATAGATTTGTCTATGAAGATGGACTAAAACTTAAAGTGGAGGAACTGTTATAAATGGCTGATGATGCTGAAAAAACAGAAGAACCCACCGATAAGAAAATAGAGGATGCCCGAAAAGAGGGGAATGTCCCTAAATCTCAAGATACTTCTGGTGTAATAACCCTCTTTGTAGCAATTTTAGCAGTATTAATGCTTTTTCCTTTTATTTCTGATCATATGCTAAAGTTGTTTAAATATTATTTTTCTTTAATTGGAATGCCATTAAATAAGTCTTTTATGTTAGACATTGCTGTTATTACCTTTAAAGAAGTATTATTGATGGTAATGCCTCTCGCTATTGCTGTTGCAGTAGCTGGTGTTATTGCTGCTCTTTCTCAGTTTGGATTTCTCTTCACTACAAAAGCGATAATGCCAGATTTTAAAAAAATAGATCCAATCAAAGGAACTAAAAATCTTTTTTCAGTGAAAAAGTTGATTGAAGGTGTGAAAATCACTTTTAAAGCTTTTACCACATTAGGTGTTGGCTTTATCTTTTTCTTTTTCTTTATAGAAGAGTTACCTACTGTTGCTCTCTTTGGTCTGGCTGATCAGCTTGATTGGTTAAAAGATAAGATGATAATAATAGCTCTTGTTATGCTTTTGATTATTTTTATCTTTGCTCTTATTGACATAGTAATAGTGCGAAAACAGTACTTTGATGGGCTTAAAATGTCCAAGCAAGAGATAAAAGATGAGATGAAAAATATGGAAGGGGATCCATTAATAAAATCAAAAATCAAACAAAAACAGATGGAAATATCAAGGCAGAGAATGATGTCCGAAGTTCCAAATGCTGATGTGATTATTACAAATCCAACACACTATGCTGTTGCAATAAAATATGATGATGAAAAGTCTCATGCACCTATAGTTGTTGCAAAAGGTATTGACAATATGGCACAGCAGATTAAAAAAGTGGCTAGAGAAAATGAAGTACATATTATTCAAAATCCACCATTAGCAAGAAGTTTATATGCAGAAGTTGAAATAGATAGACCAATTCCTGAGGCTCTATTTGCTGCTGTAGCTGAAGTTTTAGCTTATGTGTATAAGATGAATCAAAAATAGTATATAATTTCATTCAAAAAGTAGATATGTTAATACCAATACAAGATATTCAAAAAGCAAGTCATATATTGATACGAGTAGATAGTGATAGTTTTGCAAATGCAAGTGTCATCTACTCGTATATTTTGACACTTCATAAAAAAGTATCTATTTGTTATGAAGAGGATGTAGATAATAAACTCTCATTTTTACCTTGGTTTTCTAAACTAAGAGCTGTCTCTCCATCTTCAGCAGATTTAGTTTTAGATGTAGATAGTGATGGCAAAGAACTATTCCAATTTTTGAAAGAGCATAATATAAAAATTAACTCTAAGATGGCAACAGCACTCTATGCTAGTCTTCTAAAGCAGTTTGATTTTTTTACTAGTACACAATGTAATGGCACAATATTTGCTATTGCAAGTGAATTAATAGCCTTAAAAGCAGAGTACAAAGTCTGTCATGATTATTTACAAAAAAGAGTCTCTTTATCTAGTTTAAGACTCAAAGCGATACTGTTAAAGAGTTTACTCTTAAAAGATGAAGCAACTAAGGCATATTTGTTTGTAAGTAATGATGATTTTAAGGCTTCTGGTGGAACACTTGAAGACACATATCAAATAATGAAAGAAGTTTTAAACTTAGTACATGTAACTGAAGTGCTACTCGTTAAAACGGATGAAAATAGTAAAATAATAAGAAATTTAAAGGAAATATAATTTGAGAAATAAAAATAATAGTTCATTTACACTACTGTTTATAATGGTATTAGTGATAGGGGGAGGACTTTTTGTTTATTTCTCTTCAATGTTTGAGCGAAATGTACCTCTAGTAGTTGTTGATAATAATGGATACTGGAATCTTAAAAAACCGCTTAATATTAAAATAGATGATGAGAGTGGAATAAAGTCATACAAGATAACTCTAAAAAGTTCAAAGGGAGAAGAAACTCTTCAGTATGAGCAACTAATAACTCCTCAATTAGAGTTAAACTTAGAAGTTAAGCCTCCAAGAAGTGCTTATACAATAAAAGATAAAAGTATAGAGATTATAATTGAAGCAAACGATGTAAGTAAATGGAATATGTTAGCAGGTAATTCAGTTCGAAAAGTATTTAGTCTTGTGATAGATAAAAAGAGACCAAAGTTAAATATAGTAAGTAACTCATATAAAATTAGCCGTGGTGGTTCAGCGCTTGTAATCTTTAAAGTTGATGATGAAAATATTAAAGATATGTATATTCAAGGAAATAGTGAGAAAAAATTTAAAGCACAGCCTTTTTATAAAGAGGGGTATTTTATATCACTTTTAGCATGGCCTGTGGTAGATAGATCTTTTAAAGCAACAATAATTGCTACAGACAGAGCAGGAAACACAGCTAAGGCATATATACCCTTATACCTTAAAGAAAAAACATATAGAGTTTCAAAAATTAAGTTAAGTGATAGATTTCTTAAAGGTAAAATCGCTGATTTAGCTGAAGACTTTGAAGAGACACAGGGTATTGAAGGTTCATTAGAACAATTTAAAATTATAAATGAAGATGTAAGAGCAATAAATGAAGATTTAATTCATAAGCTAAGTTCAGTTGTCCAAGAAGAAAAAATATCAAATTTTAAAATGAATAAGATGTATCCTCTTAAAAATGCACAGGTAGTTGCTACATTTGGCGATCATAGAAAGTACTATTATGATGGAGAGAAAATTAGTGAGTCATATCATTTAGGTTTAGATTTGGCATCAAATGCTATGGCAAGAATTAAACCTCAAAATGGTGGGAAAGTTGTGTATAGTGATTATAACGGTCTCTATGGAAATATGCCTATGATTGATCATGGTTTAGGTCTTTACACTATTTATGGTCACTGTTCTAGTCTTAAAGTAAATAGTGGCGATGAAATAACTAAAAAAGAAGTTATAGCAAATACAGGGAAAAGTGGTTATGCTATGGGCGATCACTTACACTTTGGTGTTTTAGTTCAAGGTATTGAAGTTCGTCCACAAGAGTGGATGGATAAGCAGTGGATTAAACTCAATATTAGTGATGTTATTAAAAGTGCTAAAAGTATTATAGACAGAAATTAAGGGGTTAACATGTATCAAACAACCATTCAAAAAAGTGTTGAATTAGTTGGAATAGGCCTCCATAAAGGTTCTCCTGTAAAACTTCGCCTTGAACCGCTTGAATCCAACAGTGGAATAGTTTTCTATAGAAGTGATGTAGATGTATCTATCCCACTTTTACCGCAAAATGTTGTAGATACAAAAATGGCTACAGTAATTGGTAAAGACTCTCATGTTATCTCTACTATAGAGCATTTATTATCTGCCGTATATGCATACGGTATTGATAACTTAAGAGTAATTGTAGATGCCGATGAAGTTCCTGTAATGGATGGTAGCAGTGCAAGTTACTGTATGCTTTTAGATGAGGCTGGAATAAAAGAGCTAGAGGTACCTAAAAAAATCATGCGTATTAAGAAAGATATAGAGGTGAGAGAAGGGGATAAATATGTAAAACTCTCTCCCTCTCCTGATCTACAGTATGACTTTACTATTAAGTTTCCTCATCCTGTTATTCAAAAGCAAGAGTATGTCTTAAAGTTTACAAAAGAGTCTTACAAAAAAGAGATCTCACGTGCTCGTACTTTTGGTTTTTTACATGAAGTACAGTACCTTCGTTCAAAAGGCTTAGCTCTTGGCGGTTCTCTAGAAAATGCGATAGTTTTAGATGAGAAAAAGATATTAAATCCTGAGGGACTCCGTTTTAAAGATGAGTTCGTAAGACATAAAATACTTGATGCTATTGGAGATATGTCTCTTATTGGTATGAATTTCATAGGTAATTACGAAGCTTTAGCTGGTAGTCATGACCTAAACCATAAGTTAACACTTGCTCTTTTAGCTGACACAGAAAATTATGAAGTAGTAGAGTTAGTTGGTGAGAAAACTAGAGAGTTAGAAAAAGCTTATGCTTAAAAAAGTAGATGTTCTCTGCATAACTCTTACTTCACCTATTAAAATAGGTATTTATGAAAATAAGAAACTCATTAATACTATAGAATCAGAGAAAAAAAGTTCAGATATTTTACCTCTTCTCTTTAAAAATATTTTACAAAAGTATGATGTTCAAAAACTTTTTTATGCAAATGGACCAGGTAGTTTTATGGCTATAAAAGTAGCCTATATATTTCTGAAATCATTAAGTATTTTAAAAAAAATACCACTTTTTGCAACAGATGCTTTTTATTTTAATAATAATGAGCCAATAAAAGCGATTGGAAAGCTACATTTTGTTAAAATTGCGTCAGAAATAAAAACTCAAAAGTTAGAAACAGC
>Ga0256826_1002548_pt1 | contig 11051 bp, 10 predicted proteins | sample CV79metaG_FD_185975 | JGI IMG/M metagenome (GOLD analysis project Ga0256826, IMG submission 185975) | Hydrothermal vent microbial communities from East Pacific Rise, Pacific Ocean - CV79 | ecosystem: Environmental > Aquatic > Marine > Hydrothermal vents | place: Pacific Ocean: East Pacific Rise... | reverse complement strand
TTGCACTCTTTTACTCCGTAGCTATTAGTTATTTACATCAACTTTACAAAAATAAAGTGTTAGCTCAACAGTTTTATTCTGGGATTACATTTGGTTTAGGAGGAATGATAGGTGCTATAAGTTTTGGATATATTTATGAGTATGATAAAACATATACATTTTTGATAGCTTCATTATTAGCTTTTTTATCATTTGTTTCTATCTTTTTCTGGAAAAGGAGTGTAAAATAACACTCCTTTTTTCGTTTTCATATAGAGTTTTATTTAGAATCATATTGCAGTGCAAAACTAGCAGGGTAAGATTTTGTTTTAGTTCTATTCCATACTTGAAATTCTGAAACAGTAGCACTAAAAATAATACCACTTTCATCTTCAGATATATTCACTAAAGCATAAACATCACCATCTGCTGAATTTGTTAAAACATTGGATAAAACTTTATAACTACCAGATGTATTTAAACTAGGTACGGTGATTGTAAAGGTAAAAATACCATCCTCGGCTTGTAAAATATCATCATCACTAATAATATAACTTTTGATACTAATAGTATATGCACCATCACCAAGAGATGTAAATTGTGGTTCATCTACACGTTCTTGAAAATTATCTTTTGCTATTGTAAATCTATAATTTTTATTGTTTAAAGTAACATTTGTACTACCAAGTGTTTCATAATCAAGGTCTTTACTTCCATCATATTCTTCATAAGTTGAAAAATCTGTAAATGTAAATACTGTTGTAGTTGAATTTTCATCTACATTTGTATCTAAATCTATATCTGTTGATTGATCATCTACTGATGGATCTTTTAATTCATCGACATGGTCACTTTCATCAGAATAATCAGCATCGTCAGTATCATCTGTACTTTCTTGTGTTGTTGTATTATCATCATCACTATCACCAGAATCATCACTGCTCGTAGTTGAATTATTATCATCATCAGAACTATCATCACTTGTTGTAGAGTTATCATCATCACTACTTGAAGAGGAGTCATCAGTTGTTGAACTATCATCACCACTAGTATCGTCACCCATCATAGAACCACTATCATCATCACCAGAGTCGTCATCGTCACCTGAATCATCGCCCATCATAGAACCACCATCATCATCACTAGAATCGTCATCATCGCCTGAATCATCACCCATCATAGAATCTGCTTTTTTAATAGAGTAATAACTACTATCTTCATCCAATTCTGCTATATCATAGATTTTTAGATCTTGAGCAAATGATGTAACTGATGATGTTGTTGGATTTTCATCAGGTGTATAATAAGTATCATTTTCTAAAGTGGAATCTCCACTACTAGTAAGAGAATCTGTTGTTGTATCTGTTCCACAAGCACTAAAGAAAATAGTAATTATAGAGATAATAAAGTATTTTAATATATTACTGTTCATAATAAACCACCTTTTGTTATTTTTAACATATAAAAATTATAATACTTTCAAGCTTAAACTAGTTTAAGAGTTTATGACTTCTTTAAAAATTTTGTAAGAATGTGGATCTTTACACCATTAACACGACCCTCTATATGTTGATCATCATTTGCCACTAATCCTATATTTCGAACTGCAGTTCCACGTTTGGCTACAAATCCTGTTCCTTTTACATCTAAATCTTTAGTGATAACAACTGTATCACCTGCTTGAAGAATTACTCCATTTGCATCTTTATAAATTAATTTTTCTTCATTAGATATGCCTGCATCTGCCCATGATTTAATATCTTCTTCCATATACATCATATCTACTAAATCTTGACGACCAAGAGCATTTAAAATTCTATAACTCATAACTGCAACAGCTGGAACTTCACTCCACATAGAATCATTTAAACAGTTAAAATGGTTTTCATCAAATTCACTATTTTCTATCTGTGTTTTACAATTTGCACAAATATAGATAGATTGTTCGTCACTTCCATCAGATGGTGCAACTTCGAATGCTCCTAAATTTTCAACACTACCACATAACTCACATTTACCATTACTTCTTTGTTCTAAACTCATACTATTGTCCTTTTTTAAAATTTAATTAAAATAAAATCATAGGTAAAACTATGTTTTTTAATTCATCTATATATAAAAATCCTATAAATAAAACTATCATTATTATAGTGATTTCAACCGCTTTATTTAACATCTTTTTATCTTTTAATCTGAATAACAGAAAAGTAGATAATATAAAAAATTGAAAATAGATCATAGATTTAATAAACTCTTCATATAAAAAATAGTTGAGTAAACTAGATATAAATAGGAAAAGAGAAAAGATACTAAGAGTTGAGCTGAGCAAAAACTCTTTTTGTTTTAATCTATTTATCATTAAACTCTATAAGATTACTTGATCCATCTTTATCTTTTTTATTTGTATTGTTAAATGCTTTTGTTGCATCTGCTTCAATATAATCTTTACATTCTGAAGGTAACATAGAGTTTGGATCTGATGCTATATCTTCACACATTGTAGCATTATATTTAAAATAGGAGCAACCATTAAAGAATAAAGCTAAAGATATTAAATATATTTTCCACATTAAATATCCTTATCTTTGATGATAAGATCCAAATATTTTTTTGGTGTAACTCTCATCATCTCTTGTGCTAACCATCGGATTTGAAAATAAGCTGCTCCACTATCTCTTAGTGTAAAATAGTTTTTTAAACTTCTAAGATTAAATGTAACAACCATATCTACTTTTACATTGTCAGTAATAATATGTTTAAAAGCATCACCGACATTACGTTTCTTTTTACCAGCTTCAAGAACAAAAAAGAGAGCTTCAGCATCACCATTATATTCATCTATAAAAGGTAAAGAGCTTGGTGCTACTGCAATAGAATAAAAATCTTCTACTATTGTAGATTGATATTCAAGTTTATCATACATTGTACCTATCTCTATTTTATTATAGTTTTCATCTTGTGTTACTAGCATATTAAAAGATGATATTTTTTCTATAAAAAACTCTTTATCTCCTCCATTTTTTGAAGCAATAAAAGCATTTATAATAGAACTCATTGTATAACGTGTACTTCTTACACTAATAGATTGAATACGATGACGAGCATGTTCTTGTAATACTCCACGAGAAGTTCCACGAATAAGATAACTTAAATTTGTATGTTCTAAAATAGAGTGATGAAAATGGGTCCAAGCTAAATCATTTAATAGAGAGGAATCTTCTAGTTCATTTAACTCTTGACATATCTCTAATGTAGGCATCTCTTTTTCTATATTTTGAACAATCAGATTCTCACTATTTGTAAAAGAGTCGTAACATGTTCTTGCTGCAATTTCTGCAACCCCGATACCTGTATCTTGAAGTAGAACAACTTCTGGTAATGAATACTGTATACCAAATATATTTTCCATTATTTTTGAACTCCATCTAAAATTGGTACAAAATCGCATAATTCTAATTCGGTTTCTTCAATAGAAGATCCATTTTTTGTAAAACGAACTATCATCTGCTTATCTCCCTTTTGAATTGGAGCAACAAGTATACCACCATCACTTAATTGATCAAAAAGTTTTGTAGGTATCATTTTTGCTGTTGCAGAAAAAAGAATTCTATCATAGGGTGCATATTGCTTCCACCCATTTTGACCATCATCAGTTCTTGTATGAACATTACTTATACCAAGTTCACGAAAACGTTGTTTTGCCTCTAACATAAGAGATTCTATTCTTTCAATAGTAAAAACTCCACGAAAAAGATGTGAAAGAACAGCTGATTGGTATCCACTACCACAACCAATTTCTAAAACTCTATCTGCACCTAAAGGTTGAAGATATTCAGTCATTTTAGCAACTGTTAATGGTGAACTGATATATTGGGCTGCACCTATTGGTAATGCATCTAATTTATATGCATTGTGTTTAAAACCATTAGGGATAAATTTTTCTCTATCTGTTTTTGCTATCGCATCTTTTACTGATGGAGAGAGAGAAAATTGTTTATTACATTCATCAGCTAATCTAGCTGTTTTTGTCGCTGTTATTCTATCCATTTTTATCTATACATCTTTTATTTTTTTGATAAGTTTACGAGATTTATCAACTGCTTTTTCTACATCATCAAAAACAAGAGCAACTGCTAAACGGCGACCTTTATGTGATTCTGGTTTTGAAAATACTCTTACAAAAGAGTTATCACTAAAAAGATTTTCATCGATCTCTATAATAGGAGCATAATTATTAACTTCACTTTTAAAAGCAGCTGATGCACCATCACCATAAAAAGTAAATCCTAAAGGAAGTCCTAAAACAGCTCTAAGATGAAGAGCAAATTCACTTTGTGATTGAGTTATAAGTGTAACCATTCCAGTATCATGAGGACGTGGAGAAACTTCACTGAAATAAACTTCATCACCTTTTATAAAAAGTTCAACACCAAAAAGACCTTGACCTCCAAGACCATCAGTAATTTTCTTAGCCATATCTTGAGCTTTCTGTTTTGCTATAACACTCATCTGTGCTGGTTGCCATGAAAAAACATAATCACCATCACGCTGTTCATGACCAATAGGTTCACAATAAACAGTCTCTTTTCCATTTCGAGCAGTTAGCATAGTTATCTCATAATCAAAATCAACAAACGCTTCAACGATAAGTTCACTCGCATCACCACGAGCTTCTTTAGCCATCTCCCAAGAGTTAGGAATATCATTTTCATTTTTAGCGATAGATTGACCATGACCTGATGAACTCATTACAGGTTTTATTACACATGGAAAACCAAGTTCTTGAGCAGCTTTTAGCATACCCTCTTGAGTTGTAACAAATTTATAAGCTCCAGTTTTTAGACCTAACTCTTCTGCTGCGAATGTACGAATATTTTTTCTATTCATAGTTTTAGAAACTGCATCAGCATTTGGGATAACATTAAAACCCTCTTCTTCAGCATCAAATAGAGCATCAATACTGATAGCCTCTATTTCAGGGAGAATATAATCAGGTTTTTCACGACGAATAATCTCTAAAATAGCTTCTTTATCTTGCATATTTACAACATAACTTCTATGTGCTACATGATGAGCAGGAGCATTTTCATATCTATCAACAGCGATAGTTTCAAGCCCTAAACGTTGAGCTTCTATTATAACTTCTTTACCTAGTTCACCAGAACCTAATAACATAATTTTTTTTGAGTTTGATTTTAATGGAGCGGAGAATTGCATCAATAATTCCTTCAATATTTATGAAGGAATTATATCAAAATTGTATTGAATTTATCGTTTTAATCCAATAAGAGTTTCAAGTAATTGATCAGATGTAGTAATTGTTTTACCATTAGCTTGATAACCACGTTGAATAATGATAAGTTGAGTTAAAGATTTTGATAAATCTACATTTGAAGCTTCAAGTGCAGCACTCTGGATAAATCCACGTCCAGATGTAGCAGCTGTTCCTATAATAGGATCCCCAGAGTTCGAAGTTTGAATAAAAACACTTCCTCCTTCACTTGCTAGACCACCATTATTTGTAAATTTTGCCATACCAACCTGTGCTAAACCAAACGATTTTCCATTTGAGAATGAACCTACAACAGTACCACTCTGATCAACTCTAACACCAATTAGATCACCACCTTGATATCCATCTTGTGTAATTTGAGATGTTGAAGATTTACTATCAAAGCTTGTCATTCCATCAAATTGACCAGATGAACCAAAATTTAAACTTATTTGTTGATCTGGCGATGAACCATTATTTGCTGAAAAAGATATAGTTGCTGGATCATAATTAAAAAGTGATCCATCATTTTTAAAACTAACCGAACCACTACGTTCATTTACAGGTACAGTTGTATTTACTGTTGCTGGAGGTGGTACAGATACTTTCATATCCCATTTACTTCCAACCTCTAAGTCAAGTTCTGTTTTTCTAAAATCCATTTTTACAGTATGTTTTGAACCTAAAGAATCAAATACATCTATTGAACTAGAGTGAGTTGGTGCATTAAAACTTTGAGAATAACCAACAGCATTTGAACCAGCTTCTAAATTTGTATTTAGAGCTGTCATACTCTCTGTAAATCTTGTGTTTTCTGTAACCCCGGGAGCTGTGTAAGATGTAACTTTTAGGTCTATATCATAATCTTGATCACCATTTCCACTATTTGTAACAATAAATTTTCCATCTTTATTAACAGCGATTTCAACACCATTTTTTACACCATCGCCATCTGGATCTTGTGCTTGAATTTCCATAGCTTCTCGTAAATCTGCCATAGTTGTAAATGTTTTTGCTGAGTTTAAAGTTTTTACTGATGATGATGGATCATATTGATAGCTATAAGCTGTTACAACATCTCCAGCTACTAAACCACTTCCTCCAGCAACATTTGTTAATCTAATATTATGTGATGAGGACTCGCCACCATTAGTATTTTCTAAATTGATTTTATTATTGACTGAATCATAACTTGCTGTTACACCTGTTGTCGAACGTTGTGCATTAATAGCAGCTACAAATCGAGAAGCATTTTCAGCTGCTGTACTATCAGATGTTCCACCAGATGTTGTAATTCTTTGTTCTGTTCCATCATCTAATGTTAAAGTAATATCTAGTTCTGCCGATCCAGAAGCAACAGCCCCTCCATCCTCTTTTTTTGAATTTTGAAAAGAGACCCAAACACCTTGATCTTTTTGAAGTGCTAAAGATTCTCCTCTCTCATTTACAAGAACGGAAAGATCACCAGATTTTACAGGTAGACCATTTTCATCTCTTGCTGCTTTTTGAGGATCTGTTGGTGTTCCACTAGGAACTTCATATGCAGGAGAAAAACTTGTAACAAGTGGACCAGAGTTTAAGTTTGCTTTTAATGTCACACTATCAGTTGGATTTGCTGGTGTTGTTAAACCTGGTGCGATACTTATATCTGAAATAGGTCCATTAGAGTCGATCTCTCCACTATTTTCATCTCTTGTCCAACCTTGAACAATAAAACCGTTTGAATCAACAAAATTACCATCAGCATCAAACTGAAAATCTCCTGCACGACTATATTTTTGGCTAACTCCACCATCTGAAGAGAGTACAAAAAAACCATCCCCTTGAATAGCTAAATCGGTATTTTTATCTGTACTTTGGATAGAACCTTGAGAGAATATTCTTGTTGTAGAGTTAGCTGATGAACCTAAACCAACTTGCACAGCATTTTTTCCACCTAAACCACCTTCAGGAGCAGTTGCTATCGATTTTGTTTGAGCTAACATATCTGAAAAATTAGCTCTAGAGTATTTATACCCTACTGTATTAACATTGGCAATATTATTTGATTCAACATCCATTGCTACTTGATGAGAATTTAATCCTGAAATACCAGAATAGAGTGATTTTAACATTTTGAGTCCTTTTAAAATCTATTATTTTTATTATAAAGCATTTTTTGTTCCAATTTTTTATGCATCCATATCTAATGCTTTTTGCATCATATCATCTGCTGTGGACATAACTTTTGAATTTGAGTCAAATGATCTTTGAAATACAATTAATTCAGTTAAAGATTTATTGAGATCAACATTTGAACTTTCAAGAGCACTACTGAGTATATCTGTACCTAAAATATCTTTTCCATTAGCATCTTGCATAAACATAGCATCACCACTGTTTGAACTTGTACTAAATTTTGAGTTTGATACTCTTTCTAAACCTTGATCATTTTGAAAATGAAAAAGTGCAATTTTACCAACACTACTTTGTTGTCCATTTGTAAATGAAGCGATTACTTCTGCATTTGAATTTATATCATAGCCAACAAGGTCACCAGCTCGCATTCCATCTGATTCACTGATAACAGGGTTTGGTGAGCTATTAGATATTATACCATCAAATTTAGTTCCTAAGTTTATAGTGATTGGGGACCCATTATTATCAATAGTTGTTAAATCATTAGCGATAAGACCACCCTTTTCATCAAAAGATGCTTTTGCATTTTTAGTATCATATGTTGTTAAACCATCTTCACTTGTTGTTGTTGCAACTATATCCCATTGCATACCGGGTAATACTTGAGGATCTGATTTGGTAAATTTTAGTGTTAAATCATTTTGATTATTTTGAGAGTCTATAACTGAAGTTACAAAGGTGTTAGACGCTCCATCTTCTACATCTAAGCTTCCTTTAAATGAACTATTTTGTGTTGGTATAGAAGGGTAGACTAAAGTGTTTGGAAAACTTAGTTTTTCTTGTGTTGATGTTGTTCCAAGTTGTGTTGTTGTTACAGAATTTGTTAGAGTTGTACCATCTATATTTCCTGCCATTGTCCCTACAACATACATACCATCAGGAGTTACAAGATCACTATTTTTATCAAATGAAAAATCACCTGCACGAGTATAAAGAGTGTTATTATTGGCATCTTGTACACCAAACCAACCGTCACCATTTATAGCCAGATCAGTATTTGTTTGTGTCTGTTGTATCGCACCTTGTGTTTGAATCATCTGAGTTGAAGATACTACTGCACCTTTTCCTACTGTATTGTTCATTGAACTTTTATCAACAGTATTCATAGCATCTTCAAATAGTGATGAAAACTCAACATTATTTCCACGAAATCCTGTGGTACTTACATTTGCTATATTATCAGATGTAACATCTATTGCTGTTTGAGTTGATTGAATACCAGTTAAACCTGTATAATAAGCTTGAGTCATCATATGATTATCCTTTTTTAATAGATCTCTGAGATAGAATCCATCGCTACATAGTTAGAACCAACTTTAGCTAAAGATTGTCCATCATCAAATTTGATAGATTCTATTGGATATACACCTAAGCGAGTTGATAAAGCTTCTTGTTCTGTATCTGTATAGTTTGCATTAACATGGTATACACCAGATTCAGCAAGATTTCCTGCACTATCTTGACCATCCCATGTAAGTTGATAGACACCTGCTTCACCTGCTGGTACTTCCATAGTTGAAACTACATTTCCATTTGTATCTGTGATTTCAACTGTTCCCTGTTCTATATTATTTGGAAAATAGATCTCAAATGTTGTATTTGCACCCTCATCATGAGAGATTGTATCTGTTCCTAAATCTGCTGTTTTACCAATAGCTGATATCATAGAGAACTCTTGAGAAGTACCTAATGTTGTTGCTAAATCTTCAAGTGCTTTATTTGTATTTTCTGCTGATTCTAAAGATGCTAACTCCGATGTTTGCGTTAAAATTGTTTCTGTATCTGTTGGTTCTGTTGGGTCTTGATTTTGAAGTTCTACTAAAAGAAGAGTCATAAAATCATCTTTTCCTAAAACACTTTTATCCTCAGTTGTTGTAGTTGTTTGGTATTCAGGTGTTATCGCTGCATTTTCGCCTGTTGATGTAATCATTTTTTTAATCCTTATATAATTTTATTTTATGCATAGTTTGGTATTATTATTTCGACAGAACTAAGAATCTCTTCGTTTTTTTCATCATTATCGAAATAGTTATATTCACGTTTAGCATTTTCTTGATTATTTTGTCTATTGTGTTCTTGACCAGAGTTTGTTGATGAAAAACTTTGATCACTATTATTAAAGTTAATAGAAGCATTATTTATTCCAGAATTGCTTAGCTGAACTCTTAACTCATTAATATTCATAGATAATGTATTGATTGCATTGTTATTAGAACTAATATTTACATGCAAGTTTTTTCCTCTTTGTACTACGGTTAAATCAACATCTCCAAGTTTTTGAGGGTTGAGTTGTACTTTAATTCTTGTAAATGGTGATTTATAATCATCAATAGCATTTTTAACATCTGATGAAAGATATTTTACCATCTGTTTTGCTTCAGATATTTTAGTATCTAAACTATCTACTTTTTGTGATGATGCAACTGTATCATTTTTTTGTAGATGGTTTGTATCTTCACTAGTTTTGTTTCCCTCTTTTTTACTTTTAAGAAGTGCTTCAAGTTTTTGTGTTGCATCTGAAATTGGTACAGATGCTTGAGATACTTGAGTTGTAAGTTTTGGTGTATCTAATATTTTAGATTTCTCTATCTCTACATTTTTAGATTTTATATCTTTCTTAGATCCGTTTTTTGTTGATTTAATAGTTGGTGATTGTATCTCATTAAGATCTCTTATTTTATTTGCTGTTTTTGATATATTTTTAGATCCATCGATTTGTAAATTTTCTTTTTTATCAAATACTTTTAGGAGTTCTCCTAATGGTTCTGTTTTTTCATTTTTTTCTGGAGTTTTTTGCAATTTATCTGTAATCTTTAGATTTTTTGGTGTTTTTAATGCTTGTTCTTTGAGTTGTTGATTAACATCTTGAACCTCTTGCAGTGTAATTTTTTGAGTATTGATGCCAAGTTTTTTAGCAAAGTTATCTAAACCTTTTAAAGTTTTTGGTAACTCTTTAGAGTTTAGTTTACTATTTTCATCATTATTAATAATTTTTTGTTTTAAATATGTTTTTGCATCAGATATTAAAAGTTTGACCTCTTGATTAGAGAGAGTTTTTGCCTCTTTAGGTTGAATAAGTTGATCATTATTAAATGTTTTTAAAAGACCTTCTATTGGATTTTCATTTTTTGTTATTTCAGGTAATGTTGTATCTGTATCTGTAATAGATATATTTTTGAGTAAATCTTCTAAATTTTTAATAGATTTAGGGTTTTTTGAAATATCTTTTGAAGTTACTGGAACACTTGTTTCACTATCTTGAAGTAGATTAGCAAGATTTTTAATAGATTGAGAATTATTCGTAATATTGTTAGCTGAGTTATCTTTAGTAGGTTGTGCTTTAGTATCTGTAATATTTTTTGGAGTTGTTTGAGTTTTTTTAGTATCACTATTTTGAAGTAAGGTTGCAAGATTTTTAATAGATGAGTTATCTTTAGTAGGTTGTGCTTTAGTATCTGTAATATTTTTTGGAGTTGTTTGAGTTTTTTTAGTATCACTATTTTGAAGTAAGGTTGCAAGATTTTTAATAGATGAGTTATCTTTAGTAGGTTGTGCTTTAGTATCTGTAATATTTTTTGGAGTTGTTTGAGTTTTTTTAGTATCACTATTTTGAAGTAAGGTT
>Ga0256826_1002547_pt1 | contig 11052 bp, 10 predicted proteins | sample CV79metaG_FD_185975 | JGI IMG/M metagenome (GOLD analysis project Ga0256826, IMG submission 185975) | Hydrothermal vent microbial communities from East Pacific Rise, Pacific Ocean - CV79 | ecosystem: Environmental > Aquatic > Marine > Hydrothermal vents | place: Pacific Ocean: East Pacific Rise... | reverse complement strand
ACCGATCTGTGAAGCGATACGTATACGTTGTGCCTCACCACCACTAATACTACGAGCGTCACGATCGAGTGTGATGTAACCCAAACCAACATCATATAGAAAGAAAAGACGCTCTCTAATCTCGTTGAAAATAGGGGTAGCTATCGTCTTATCTTGTTCACTCAAGAATTCAAAGTTTTTCTCATCTTTAAACCACTTAAAGCTCTTCTCAATAGGCAGTTCAATTACCTCAAAGATCTTTTTACCTGCGACATCAACAGCAAGTGATTCACGACGAAGACGGTTACCACCACAGACATTACAGGTCTTCTCACTCATATAATCTTGTAGCTCTTTTTCATCTTTAAACATGTCATAAGCGATACGGATGATACCTGGCCAAACACGTTTGATAGGATGACCTTTCCACTCAAACTCAACTTCATCAATCGAACCATGTAAGATGGCTTTTTTATGGTGCGCTTCTAACTCACCAAACGGTACGGTGATGCTAATGCCATTTTGTTTACACATTCCCTTCAAGAAGGTGAAGTAGTAGCCTTTGTTAAAACCATAAATAATCTTCACACCACCCTTCTCTATAGGCAGGTCAACATCAACAATCTTATCTTGGTCAAGCGCATAACGTAGTCCTAGACCATCACACTCGGTACAGGCACCTTTAGGTGAGTTAAATGAGAATGTCAACGGTTCAAGTGGTTCAAAACTGACCTTACAGTCAAAACATGCATTATGCTCTGAGTAGTGAATAATACGCTCTTTGTACCCCATCTCTTCATTGTTCAAAAACTCTAACTCAACCTCACCATAACTCTCTTTTAAGGCTTTTTCAACATCTTGAGCGATACGATCTTGGTTATCCTCTTTAATCACAATACGATCAATGACAACTTTAATCGTGTGCTTTTTACTTTTTGAAAGCTCTATTTCATCATCCAAACGGGTCATCACTCCATTGATCATAGCGCGTACATAACCCTTTTGACGAAGTGACTCAAAAAGGTCATGGTAGGTACCTTTTTTCTCACGAATCAGTGGTGCTAAAATAACGATCTTCGCACCAATAGGCAGTTTTTTAACCTGATCAATAATGTCAGAAGCAGACATCTTTGTAATCTTTTTACCACAAAGGTGACAGTGTTGCACACCTATACGAGCGTAAAGTAGACGTAGGTAGTCATAGATCTCTGTAATGGTTCCAACCGTTGATCGTGGGTTTTTAGAGGTGGTCTTCTGATCAATCGCGATGGCCGGCGTAAGCCCTTCGATCTTGTCTACATCAGGCTGGCCAATACGGTCAAGGAACTGGCGGGCATAGCTAGAGAGGCTCTCCAGATAACGGCGCTGTCCCTCTGCATAAAGTGTACCAAAGGCAAGTGTAGACTTACCACTTCCACTCAAACCAGTACAAACTACCAACTTGTTTTTAGGAACCTCTAAAGAGATGTTTTTCAGGTTGTTTTCGCGTGCACCTGTAATTTTAATCTTATCCATTATGACCTACCAATCTGTAAAATATATATGAAGCAACACTGACGTAAAAGAGCATCAGTGCCATTTTGTGGTGATTGTCTGCAACATGGTGTTTTAACCATATCCCTGCAGCCACACCGATAAGCGAAGCCGAACCAATGATCGCTCCACTTGTGTAGTCTATCGTTCCAGAAACACTAAGACCAATCAGTCCTGAGAGTGACGAAAAGACAACAAAGAAGAGTCCTGCCGAAACTGCCTTTTTAAGGGGTACATGCAAAAAGCCAACTAGTATTGGAACAAGCAGAATAGAACCACCTACCCCAATAGAGATAGCAAATGCACCCAAGACAGCACCGATAACAAAGAGAATCACAGGATGAGCAGAACGTTCATCCTGATGTTCTTTGGTCTTAAAGAACATCCGTGCTAATGCGAAGAGAACAAAAGAGAGGAAGATCCACTCCAAGGTACTTTCAGCAAGCGTTGCAATAATAAGCGGACTTAAAAGTGCTCCAGCAAAACCACCTGCACCGATGATGGCAACCATCTTAACGTCAAGCGTACCTTTTTTTAGGTTTAAATATGAGCCGTAAATAGAGCTAAAGACCATCTGAACAACAGAGATGCCAATAGCCACTTTCATGTCATAACCCATCAGTAAAAGTGCAGGAATAAGGATAGTCCCTCCGCCTACACCAAAAAAGCCAGAAAGGGTACCAACAGCAGTACCTAAAAAAAGAAGTTCGATGATTTCTAACATTACCTACCTTTTATATGCGCGCGATTATAGCTAAGAGTGGCTTTGGAGGGGGTATGCTTTGACGCTTTGTCAAAGTATTTAAGATTAGCGTAGAGAAGAACCACTCAAGAGTGGAATGGATAGATCAGGAGAGCTTTTTTCCATTAAAGAGTACTGGTCCAAAACGTACACCCCAGAAGATAAAGAGAATTAACCAGAGTGTGATAGAAAGATCAAACATCCAGAACATATCAGCACCTAAACCCATCACAAATGAGAAGAGTATACGTCCTACAACAACTGCCTGCAAAAGGTAAAATACTTTCATTGTTGTTGCATCTGCATGTGGAGGTTGGCCTGAGTGTCCTAAGGTGACACGGGTACCAAAACCTATCAGCATGGTGGTGACAAACCCGAGAGCGAGCATATGAACGTCCATCTGCATAAAGTTCAGTTCACTCAACCCTTCTACTAAACGGATAAAACCACCAAGAAGAAGTGATGCAATCAACCAATACAGTGAGAGGTGCAGAATTTGCAAGATAGCAGGTGAACCTTTCCATGGAAGTTTCCAACGTCTCACTTCCATTAATATGAGTAGACCTAGTGCAATATCAAGAAAGACTTCCCCATATACTAAACCAAAATTCACCGCTAAGACTTTAAGAACAAGTCCTGCAAAAACAGTTGGAACAAACTTCTCATTTTTTTCTGCAAAACTATGACTGAAGAAAGGGACCATACGCTGACCAACAGCAAAGGTGACAAAGACAAGATAGAGGTTAAGAGAGATGGCTATAGCACTGTTGTCAATGCCAGCTAACACAAGAAGGTACATAAAATGACCAAGAAGTCCCATCACAAAACCAACTAAGATCCATTTAGGATCGTGACGCATCGCTTCAGGTGCTTTAGTGTAGATCTCTCTAAGCTTCCATACAATAGCAACATTCGCTAATAATAAAATGCCAACCCCTACATAAAGTAGTGGTAGTGAGATAACTGCTCCCAGTAAAAAAAGAACGGCACCTAACTGATGAATAGCCCACGTACGTAAGTAGTATGGCTTCTCGATTACCTCACTCTGACAAAAACGAGGGAAAGTGGTAAAGATAAAACCTGTAAAAAACTGTGTAAAGACAACATAAATAAGTGAATAGCTGTGAAAAGCGGCGGCATCGATTTGTAGTTCTAAGATGCCCTTATAGCCAAGCATAAACATCAGCATCGTCACAATAGCAAAGAGTACACCCGAGAGGAAAAAGGGTTGGTGCACTTGAGAGAAAAAGTAGTTTTGAGGTTTGTCAGGTATGAACATAGTTATATCCGTATTTTTTCCGGATTATAGCGGAGCACCCACGAGGTTTCTATTGATATGACGCAAGAAGTTTTAACGATTTGCTACAGTGGCACTACCAAAAAAATCATCTAAGACTTTTCTATACTCTGCTATGTCACTAATATGGTTGACCTTGTCACGCATGACAGAAGCACCTTCATACCCTTTTGAGTAGGTATGCGTGTGCTTTCTAAACATCGCCACACCGTGAGGCCCATAGAACGCTATCATCTTGTCATAGTGTTCCATGATTATCTCATGTTTAAGTTCTAATGAGATGTCTGAAGAGCCACTCTTTAACTGGTGGAAAATCCACGGAGCACCTACCGCACCACGCCCTATCATAATACCATCTGCCTTGGTATGTTCTAACACCCATTGTGCTTTTTCAAACGAGTCTATATCACCATTAGCAATCACGGGGATAGAGACAGCTTCTTTGATCTCTGCAATTGCATCATAATCAACAGGAGCCTTGAATTTACCTGCGCGTGTGCGACCATGTACAGCAATGAAGTCAACACCTGTAGCCTCGATCTCTTGTGCTATCTGCACATGATTTTTCTCTGTCACACCCAGACGAATTTTAGCAGTAAGGGTAGACTTGTTAGAGGTCTCTTTAATGGTACGCAGTATTTCTGTCAAACGTGGAAGGTCATCTAAGAGTGCAGAGCCTGAACCATGTCCAAAAACCTTAGGAACAGGACAACCACAGTTAAGGTCAATAACATCAATCCCCTCTTGTCTGTTCAACTCTTCAACCGCACGACGTGCTATCTCAGGATCAGACGCAGAGATCTGTACTGAGTAAGGATCTTCGAGAACTGATTTTTCCAACATCTTAAACGTCTTCTCAGAACCATGAGCCAAAGCATTAGAACTGATCATCTCACTCACCGTAAGATCTGCCCCAAACTTCTTTACCACACTACGAAATGGAAGGTCAGTAAATCCAGCCAGTGGTGCCAATACATACAGTGGCGTGTCAAAAGAGATCTTGTCAGTCATGTTCAACCTAGAAAATTAATTGCGCAATTATAGCAGAAATGGGAAATGGGAAATGGGAAATGGGAAATGGGAAATGGGAAATGGGAAATGGGAAATGGGAAATGGGAAATGGGAAATAAGATGACGCAGTCGATCTTAGGAGTATCTTAAATTTTTAAAAGGTTGGAACTCGTGGATTCCGGCATACACTGGAATAACGGACCCTTAAACTTCGTAAGAAGTTTAGCGACAGCGTAGCGTATCGCAAAAATAACTATTCAGATAAAAGTTTCAGATGTGGTGTGAGTTGTACTGAAGGGAACCCGAAGGCGTAGAAGAACCAACAGTTCACTCCAGCGAACGACTAAATCGTAAGTCGGGCATCGGTACGTCGAGCGCGGTGGGCTGAAGTGCAAATCGCGCCGCAGCTGGAACTTTTAAAGTTTTTTGTGGGGAATGAATAGCTCAATCGGGAAGTTTTTGTGACAATCTTTAAGCGCCTTATACGCCTTAAAATAAACAAACTCATCTTGCTGAGAGTTCTCTAATATATCTTCAGCAGGAGCAATCATCTCTAAGTCAAACAGGGTGTAAAGATAAGCAGCAGTAGCGACTTCATCTTCATCTGAAAGCGTTTTAAAAAGTTTAATACGCTCATCAGGAAGCATATGTTCTGCAAGTGTTGCAGAGAGGTTGATATAGTCATCTTTTTGAAGTGACACTTCTTTAAAGAGTGCGATCAAAGAGTCAATAGAGATATCTAAGTTGTTTTCATCAGCATTAACACGTGCAACGATCTTAAGTAAAACAGACTTCGTCAACTGTGCTTTATACTTCTCTATCTGTGAAAGAGGTGCTGTTTTTGCATAGTTAGTAAAGGCAAGTGATACTAACTCATCAGAATAGTCACTAACATTATTTAAGATCTTCTCTTCCGCGATATCACCAGCATTGTAGGCATTAATATCATTTTTTTGTACTAAAGGATTTACTTTTGAAAGGTAGAACTTTTTAAGATCAACATATTCACCAGCATTGATCTTTGACACTAATGCAATTGTCTCATCAAGCTTCTCGCTACCAGTCGCAGGAATCTCATTAATCAATTCAAGACGTGCATTATCTACTACTGCACCAAAAAGACTATAGCGGTCTGTCTTGTAGCTATTATGACGTTCTATACGACCTAAAAGAGCATCTTTAATCGAATCTTCAAAGGTCTCTGAATCAATACGATACTTACGAAGATTAAATGAACCAATGATCGAAGCAAATAGCATATGTGTGATAGTTGCTAGATAAAGCAGTACCATTGGAAGAACAACCCAAAAGGCAATAGGTAAGGTTGCTGAATGTACACCTAAAATATCAATCGCTAAGTGCTCGTTTGGAAAACTTACATAAAAATATGACCCGATTAGACCCATTAATATGAAGGCAGCTATTGAAAAGCGTTTAATATACATTCTGTATCCTTGTTAGTGTTGTTTTTCTACAATCTCACGGCAGTCAATGCAATATTTAGCATGTGGCTTAACTTTTAGACGTTGAATAGAGATATCTTCTTCACACATCTCGCAGATGCCGTATTGTTTGTCTTTTATTTTACCCAAAGCAACTTGAATCTCGATCAACTCTAACTCTTGCTGCTGACCAATAGCTACTTCACGTAGGTTATCGTTACTTACAGAAGCATGATCTGCTTCATCATTAAGTTCAAGTGAGTTCAACTCTTTTAACTCTTTTTCTACGCCCATAATGTTTTTTTGAATCTGCGCCTTGCGAGACTCCAACATATCTACAAAAAACTCTAACTCACTATTACGCATTTATGTTCCTATTTATGATATGGATGGTTACTTAAGATAGAGAAGCCTCGATACACCTGCTCTAACAAAACCACTTTCGCAATTTTGTGACTCATGGTAATCTCACCTAGTGAAATCACCTTGTCGCAACGCTTCAAAAAAGCATCTTCAAAACCGTAAGCACCACCAATAAAAAATTTAACCGCCATTTTATCAGCTAATAGCTTACTAAACTCGTGAGAATTGATTATTTTTCCTGCAGGATGTAATGCGATGGTATAACTCCCATCTAATTGTGACTCTAAAGCTTTTGTATATGCGCTCTGCGCGGCTTCAGGACCCACAGTGTGTGCTTTAGTAACATCCTTCGGAAAAAGTTCAATATCGTTAATTTTTGCGAAGCGAGATGACATTTTAATGAGCTCTTTGTTCAAAGGATCATACAAAGAGCGCTCTTTTTTAGCGATGGAGATGATGTCGACTTTCATCTACATCTCTTCATACAAGGCACTACTGATGACACGGTAAGAGACATATTCGAACTCATCATCAAAACGTACACCACCTATAGCTGCTACAGGATGCTTAGAGAGTGCTGCAAGCTCATCTAGATGCTCTTTCAAAGGTGCGGCATCTTCTTTGGTTGTAGTTGCTCTATATGCTCCTAAACCAATGTAATCAAGGTCCAGTAAGTTGGCCATCTCTATCTCTTCTTTGTTGTGTGTAGATAAACCTATCATCTTATTAGTACCAATAATATTACGAATCTTATCTACAGCAAAGTAAGGGTTTCGATCTACTTTTAAAAGATCCTCTTGGCCTAAATGGACACCGTCACAAAAAGGGTGTAATAAAAAAGCATCATTCACAATTAAAGTCTTGGACCAGAGTTGACGTAGCTTGACTAACTGTTCAGTAATAAAGTCAAAGTCCTGGCTTTTGTTGCGATATTGAATGATTTGAGCGTTGTACCTGATGCAGAGATCTACAAAGGCTTCAAGAGAGATGTTTTTATTGTCAAGCGTGCTCTGGTCGCAGAGTGCATAAAGTTGCATAATGATGTGCTTCGAGGTGAGGCTTACTTGCCTAACATCATCTTTAGAAGATTACTGAGTGTATCTTTCATCTCGTTACGGTTTACAACCATGTCGATAGAACCTTTTTCAAGAAGGAATTCCGCACGTTGGAAACCATCAGGCAAATCAGAACCGATAGTCTGCTTAATAACGCGCTGACCAGCAAAACCGATTAGTGCACCGGGTTCAGCAATAATGATATCACCAAGTGTTGCAAATGAAGCAGAAACACCACCCATCGTAGGATCTGTTAGCAGTGAGATGTATGGTAACTTCGCTTTAGCTAGTTTACCTAGTGCTGCAGAGGTCTTAGACATTTGTAAAAGAGAGAATGTTGACTCTTGCATACGCGCACCACCTGAAGCAGAAACAATGATGACACCTTGGCGCTTTTCAATGGCACGGTTAATAGCACGAACAATCTTCTCACCTTCGACCGAACCGAGTGAACCACCCATAAAACCAAAGTCAAAAACAACCACTTGAGTACCAATACCATTGATCTCACACTCACCACTTACAACAGAAGAGTGACGTCCTGTCTTTTTAACACCCTCTTCTACACGTTTTACGTAAGACTTCTTATCTACGAACTTTAGTGGATCAACTGGTTTTAGGTTATCATCAAACTCTTTGAATGTTCCCTCATCAGCCATAAGTTTAATACGATCATCTACGGCTAAACGTAAGTGATAACCACATTTAGGACAGACATGGTTCTGGTTTTCAACCTCTTTATAATACATCAGTGATTGACATGACTTACACTTAATCCAGTGTGCTGGTGCCTCACTTTTTTTCGCTTGTTGCTTTGATGTGTTAGAGTTACTGGTAAAGAGGTCAAAAAGATTCATAGAGTGGCCTTAAAATAGTACTAACATCTCCTAATTAGGATATGTTGTCTGTTAAATTAAAAATAGTAAGTATTTTAGCGAAGACATCCTTATTATGCGATACGATGAAGATATCTTTACCTACATATGTGTATAAATCTTCACACAAATAGAATCCTGCTGCAACATCATAGCGACGAATGTCTCCTAAAAAGAGCACATACTTAACAGAATGTGCATAGGCTAAAGAGAGTGCAACTGCACCTGGAGAGCGAAACTTTAGACTTTTGTTAATTAATATCTGCGCAATATCAAGATGTTCTCCAGCTTTTTCAAAGAGACCAATCTTAGCGTAGCCATTAATGCAAACATTTTCTTCTTGCTTTACGTCCGACAAAGAAGTACGATAATGTTTATGCTCATCACGAACAAAGCAGTCACCATTTGCTAAGTTACATACCACACCAACAACAGTTATTCCATTTTTTTCTAAAGCAATCGAAGCACCATAATAAGGAAAGTTTGAGATTAAGTTATCGCTACCATCAATAGGATCAATAATAATGAGGTTTTCGCCATCACCAATCTGACCACTCTCTTCAGAGAGTATTTTTCCAAAAGAAGAGAGGTGTTTGACAAAACAAGTTTCTGCCAGAAGATCATAACCTATACTGACGTCTCCACCAGCACCTAGGTTATGTGAGGTTGAACCTATGGCGTGTTCTGTCTGCGTTAAAAGTGTTTGTATCTCTTTTAATGCGTCTAAACAGGCACGGACAAAGGTTTGCACTACTTAAGCAGTGATTTTATGATCTTACGTGCAGCTTCACGACCATCAAGTGCTGCGGTAACAACAAGATCAGCACCACGGAAACAGTCTCCACCAGCGTAGATACCAGGAGTAGTTGTCTCGTACTCATCATTCACGACGACACCACCCCACTCATTAGTCTCGATGCCATTCTCAGCTAAGAATGAAGGGACTTCAGGATCAAAACCAAGTGCCATAATAACAACATCAGCCTTAGCCTTAAATTCACTTCCACTGACCTCTTCCATGCGTTGACGACCACTCTCATCTTTAGCACCAAGAACAGTTTTAATCATCTCAACACTAACAGCCTTGCCATCTTCGCCAAGTACAATCTCTTTAGGAGACGCGTAGAATGTGAAGTCAACACCCTCTTCCATTGCATTTTTGTACTCTTTTTGAGAACCTGGCATGTTGTGTGCATCACGACGGTAAAGACAAGTAACTGACTTAGCACCCTCACGCTTTGCAGTACGTACACAGTCCATCGCTGTATCACCACCACCAATAACAACAACATCTTGATCTTTAAAATCAAACTGTTTGTCATACTTAAGACCAAAGTTTTTACGTTGAATCGCAGTGAGGTACTGCATAGACATATAAACATTGTCTGCTTTTTCGCCACTTAAACGTGCCCCTTTAGCCTTAGTAGCGCCCACACCAATAAAAATAGCGTCATGTTTATCAGCCATCTCATCAAAAGTGATATCTTTACCGACTTCACAATTTGTTACAAGCTCCATACCCGCATCTTTTAAGATGTTAACACGACGCTCGATCACTTTTTTGTCCAGTTTAAAGTTAGGGATACCATAAGTCAGTAATCCACCCGCACGATCAGCACGCTCATAAACTGTTACAGCAATACCTGCACGTAAAAGGTAGGTAGCAGCAGAAAGCCCCGCAGGACCTGAACCAATAATCGCTACTTTTTTATCAGTATTAATCCCAGGGAACTTAGGAACCAAACCGGCTTTAAAACCCTCTTCATTAATAAAAGTCTCAATCGAACCAATCGTAATGGCACCGTGACCATCATTAAGCGTACAGTCGCCTTCACAAAGACGGTCATGCGGACAAACACGTCCCATAACCTCGGGGAAAGGAGAAGGCTCATTAGAGAGGTTAAATGCAAACTCAAGATCTTTTTCTGCAACAGCTTTTAGCCACTGAGGAACATAATTATGAAGTGGACATTTATTCAAACAAAATGGATCACCACACTGAATACAGCGATCACTCTGTGAAGATGCATCCTCTTTTGGGAACACTTCATAGATCTCACCAAAGTCTTTGGTACGCTCTACAACTAAACGCTTTGTTGGGTCAATACGACTTACAGTTAGGAAATTTCTCATCTTAATCCCCTTTCTCTTGATTTAACGGTAATTTTTTAAGGTTTTTAGGTTGCACTAACCAGAAGTTTCTGATCTCAACTCTAAAGGCATCTAGAATCTCTTGTGCTTTAGGACTGTTTGTCGTAGCTACGTACTCTTTAAGAAGACGCTTCAAGTAGTGACGAGCTTCGTCACCATCATCTGTGTCAATACGAATCGCTTCAACAAGCTCACGGTTAACATTTTCTATAAAGTTATGACCTTCATCATAAACAAAAGCGATACCACCTGTCATACCTGCACCGAAGTTACCACCAGTCTGACCAAGGATGGCAACAATACCACCAGTCATATACTCACAAGCATTATCTCCCGTACCTTCAACGATAGCGAGTGCACCCGAGTTACGAACCGCAAAACGCTCACCAACAGAACCACAGATAAAGAGCTTACCACCGGTAGCACCGTAAAGACATGTGTTACCACCTGCAGAGTACTCTTCACCTTTATGGGTAGGGTTAATGATGATCTTACCACCACTCATACCCTTACCAATGTAGTCATTGGCTACACCCTCAAGGTTAAGAGAGACACCCTCGATTAGGAAGGCCCCAAGTGCTTGACCTGCGATACCTTTAAGATT
>Ga0256826_1002546_pt1 | contig 11054 bp, 6 predicted proteins | sample CV79metaG_FD_185975 | JGI IMG/M metagenome (GOLD analysis project Ga0256826, IMG submission 185975) | Hydrothermal vent microbial communities from East Pacific Rise, Pacific Ocean - CV79 | ecosystem: Environmental > Aquatic > Marine > Hydrothermal vents | place: Pacific Ocean: East Pacific Rise... | reverse complement strand
CTGCAATATAAAAATCTTCTTTTGCCTTGTTTGGGCGAAAATAGGAGAGGAAATCTTCTATGGTCTGAGACATGTGTAATATATTAGAATCTATGTGACCTAACTCCTCTTTAAAGTCTTTATCTGTTAATCTATTGAGCAGTTTTTTTTCTCTGAGTATCCCTACTGAAATACCTATCACGGCTAAGGGTTGTCTCCATTGGTGAGCAATATTTCCTATCATCTCACCCATATCTGCCATCTTTGATTTTTGCAATAGTAAAAGCTTTGATTTGTTTTGTTCTTTTATCGCTTCTATCTTTAATAATCTCTCTTGTTTTTTCTCCTCTTCAATAATTTTAAATTTATACGATAGCAAATAAGAGAGCATTAACGCTTCTATCATAATACCAATGCCAATACCATGAAAAGAGATATAGGTAAAATCCACAAGACCTCCATAAAACATAAGTGCATAAATATTAAAAATCAAATAGAATATATGTGCATATAAGAATATTTTAATGATTTTATCACCTTTTCTGTAAATGCTTATACTTATATATAAAAAGATAATTAGAGAATAATCTAGTGTCAAATATACAAGAGTTATAGCATTATCAAAATCTATAACTGCATATAAAAAATTAATAAAGAGTATAATAATAACACTATTTAAGAGTAGATGTTCTGTTTTATATTTCTCTTTTGTATTCACAAGAGATTGTATAAAGAGGGCTAAAAATATAGGAGTAAATAGTAATCCAAAATTAAATCTATAAGAGATTGCTCCGTATATATGGAAATAGTGAGATAATACACCATGCATATATAATATCCATATCGTTGCAGAGAATAGATACAAAGAGTAGTACAAATACTCTTTGTATCTTGAAGAGATAAAGATAAAAAAGTTATAAACTCCTAATGCTAGTAACAATCCCAAAAATAAGACAGTATCAACTTTCTCATATATTAAATATTCTCTAGATTCTTTTTCGCTAAATATAGAAAAATTATAAAATTGGTAGGCAATAGTTTCTTGATTTACATATATTGTTTTTGTTTGTTTTGCTTAAAGAGTAAACTTAAAAATAGCATCAGAACCATCTAGCATATTTTGAGAGGAATCTAACAAATTCTTCTCTTGTTTATTTAGAAGAACACCATTTTCATCTACTTCAAAATGATTTATTTTACTAAAAAGATAAGCTATCTCTTGATGTAAATAAAGGGTTTGTGGTTTATCTGTTTTATTCAAAAGTTTAATTCTTATCCAAGAATTTTTAATATTAGCACCTAAAGAATCTTTATTTATTCCTTGCGTAAATTTTTGAGATTTAACCTCTTCAAAAGTTAATTTCTTTGTATTATCAATAAAATAATCCAATTTGAAATCTTTAATACTTGATGTATCAGAGGTAATATTTACAGTTGATTGTGCAAATGAAATTAGAAATAAAAGAGTAAAGATAAATTTCATGAGTATTATAAGCGTTATACCTAATAATTCTTATTAATTTTATCATAAATATTATAACTGCCAGAAGTTGACAGAGTTTTTAAGTATAGTTTCTCACATATCAGGATGTAATCACTTGATAGCAGCTTTTAGATGTTTTTGATTTAGCGAAATCATTCAATCATAACCATATATTTCCATGGAGACCAAGGGAATAAGAAATATAATAAAAAGAGGAAGAAAAATGTATCTTTTAAGTTTAGAAATAGATTTTAACAGACAATGTGAGTATGAGGGTAGAGATTAAGATGAAGAGTTTTATAAGTAATCATTTGCGTGTTATTTTGGTTCAGATCATACTGCTCATCGTTGTATTTATTTCATGGGATTCTTTGAATTCAAAAGCAGATGTTCTCTCTATCGCTGTGATTGTTGATGAGGAAGAGGGGAAAAGGAATCCTGAAGTTGAGGTATTAAAACTCTATGCCCAAAGAATCAATAAGTATGGTGGAATCAATGGGGGAAAAGAGTTACATATCAAGGCATATTTTGGTCATAACAATGAAGTAAGAGCCAAAGAGATAGCCGAAGATATAGTAAAAAATAAAAATATCATAGCTGTTGTAGGAGATTTTACTTATAAAATAACTCAACCAATTATTGATATTTATGAGAAAGCCAATTTAGCATTATTGCTAAGAAACTCTACCTTAGAGACGAACAGTTCATCTATTTTTCAAATGTCTCCATCGGCTGAAAGTTATGGTAAATACATGGCAGTTTATATCAATAAGATTTTAAAGAAAAAATCTGTCATAATTTTTCACTCAGAAAGAGAAAATGATAAAGCCTTAATGGCATCTTTTACCAATGAGTTCAAAAGTCTGGGTGGAGAGGTTCAAAATAAAATACTTTTGAGTAGAGATACCCACTTAGAAACGAATTTAAAAGAGAACTTTGAGAGCAATAACAGTGATAATGTAATTGTATTAATTGCAGGAAAAGAGCAGAGTAAAAAGATGATAGTAGCTCTAAAACGAGCTGGTATCAATAGGACTATTATTTCAAAAGAGAATAGTCTTAAGATAGATGCTACAATCTATAAAGAAGAGAAAAATTATGCAGGATATTTCTCTAATAATATCTTGAGTCCTGTATCTATTGTTCGAGATAATCTTAATTATGATATGGCTTCAATTATTAGAGACTATGAGAATAAATATTCTAATGAATTGATTGAACAAAATAGTATTGATAGCTTATTGTCTTTGATGGTAATTAGAGTGCGTATAACAGAGAGTTTAAAGAATATTGATGCCTTAAGAAAAGATTTAAATTTAAAATTAAAGCGTAGTTCTGCTTTTGACGAAAATCAACAAGTAACGACTAATTCACTCATTATGGGGAAATTTAATCGTCAATACTTTGCAACAGCACCCATTGCTCCTACTACTCTTAATTTAATAGAATTGATGGAAGTCAATAGAAGTAAACTCTTAGAGTTGAACGGTAACTCTTTGTACCCTACTGATACGGTCTCAACAGGTATATCTATGAATAAAATCAGTGAAATTGATATGGAAAACCTTAGCTATAAGATGGATTTTTTCTTATGGTTTCGCTATAAAGAGGGTCTAAAAAATGTTGAAGATATAGAGTTTTTAAATGCAATGAAACCCGTTAATCTTTTGGATATTGTCAACAACAGAGGTAACTCTATGCATAACATTGATATAAATGCAACGCTTATAGAGAGTACATTACATAATGAACAACGATATAGTCTTTATCATATTATTGGAGATTTCAAAACTTCTGAAGCAAAAAATTATGCCTTAGGAAGACAAAATCTCTATGTTAAATTTAGAAATAGACACATTAACCGATATAAACTCTCTTACATTACCGATTATTTTAATACCAATAGGGGTCTATTTTCTCAAGAAGCGTTAAAGAATAATACTCTTAAAAGATTGAAATTTGATGTGATTGATGAGCCTTCTTTGACACTTAACTATAACCTAAGCTACATTTCAAGCTCCCATAAAACCATGTTGGGTAATCCCCTTGAAACATCAAGTTCCGATAGATTTAGTCAATTTACGGCTCAATACTCTATAATGCCTACTTTATGGAGCATTAGGGGTATAGAGTCTTGGATTAATACCCAACTTCCTGGTGGTGAGAATAAGATAGAAATTCCAGCCATGCTTCTTTTCCTCTCTTTGTTTATGATGATTTTTATATTTACACTCTATGGACATAAAAAAGAGCTATTTCCAAACAGTTCAACCTATTGGTGGGTGTTACAACTGCTCATAATATTTTTGATACTTCTTTTTGGAGAGTTTGCGTTAAGTCAAACAATTTTTGATTTGAAGTATTCAGAGTGGGGAAATAATCATTTAGACACTATCAACTCGTTGATGCAGTACATGAATAAAACCATTGCCGTTCTTTGGTGGATTATCCCTGCCTACTACATTACCTCTGCTTTTGAGCAGTTTTTGTGGAAACCTATAAAAAAACAAACAGGTGCAGAAGTTCCCAATGTCTTGCGTATGTTTGTTACGATTATTGTTTATATGTTAGCCATCATGGGAATCATGGCATTTGTTTTTGAAGTAACGGTCACGAGTTTAGCCGCTACTTCTGGTGTGTTGGCTGTGATGTTTGCTATTGCTAGTAAAGTAGACATCTCCAATATTATCGCTGGTCTTGGAATTAGTTTTTCTAAAGTATTCAAACTGGGCGATTGGGTTAAGATTGGCGATGTAGAGGGAAAAGTAGTAGAGATGACACCTCGTTCTACCAAAGTTCTTACTTTTGATTCATCCATTATCAATATTCCAAACACCACAGTTTCAAGTGCGATTATAGAAAACTATACCCACCCTCATAAAGCCTATCGGCTCATGATACACCTAGAAATTGTGCCTGTTTACCGTTTTGAGCATGTAGAAAAAGTACTTTTAGACGCTGTAACTTCGACTTCCAATATACTTGATACTCCCTCTCCTGTTGTTATTTTCAAAGGGCAAGGAGATTCAGCTCAAATATTTGAAATCTTTTTCTTTATTGATGATTTTTCCAAAAAAGCACTACTTTGGCAAGCAACATGGAGACGAATTTGGAGACATTTAGAACAAGCAAACATTGCCTTGGCAACACCACAACGCGAAGTTTTTTTACCCAAGGCTTCTACCCAAGAGATAGCTTCTCCATTAACTGTACTCAATAACTATGCTCATTTTGATGATTTATCACAAGAGAGAAAAGAGGAACTTTCTAAAAAGCTCATAGAGAAAAGTTACCATGAAGAAGAAATTATCTTAAAGAGTAATTCACAAGACCCATCTCTTTTCATCATTACAGAGGGTGTTGTTTCGTTTAAAAATAGAATAAATGGAAAAGAGTTTAAACGCTTAGGGGTAGCAGAAGTTTTTGATAGAGGTAATGTAGCGATTGATGTTGATGTTATTGCCAAGACAGAAACTAAGGTGTTTATACTAAAAGAGAGGGAATAAATGGATGTAATGGAATTGTAAGTGTTAAAGAAAAAGAAGTAAAGAGATATTGCTTGAATCTAATGATTCAAGCTTAAGTATGTGTTTCTATGAAGACCGTGGGAACAAAAAAAAATTAAAATTGGAGAAAAATATGAGTTTTATTAAGGGATTTAAAGAGCTAGGAGAACTTGCAGAAGCTTTTAACAATATAAAAGATCTATTGCCTAGTACACCGACAGAACTAAAAGAGAAACATCGTTGGATAAGAGTAACTGTATTTAACCAAACTCAGTATGATTTAGAACTGAAGGATGATTATTTTGATAGTGGAAAATTTTGGGAATCACCTAGTGATATCAAGGCATTTGAAAAAATGATATTTTCTGTTTGTAATAAAGGTAACTCAGTTTTAACAGGAGTCGCTGGAGGCTTTATATTTACACTAAAAATGCCAAAGAAAGAAGGTGGTAATGAGGAGTTAGATATAGGAATTGGATTTAGTAATCCCCAATATGGATCATTAAAAAGTTCATGTGATTTTACTTCTAGTGCTAAAACAGCCTATAATAATATTAAAAATAAGAAAACAACAAAGTATTCTTTAAATTATTCGGGAAATACTAAAGATGGTAAAAATAGTATAATGAAATTTAAATTGGTTTCATCTCCTGCGGAAGAAGGAAAAATTTATATAACTCAAGAGGTAGTTTCTGAAGATATTTGATTGTAACTACAAGAGTAAAAAATCTACTAATAGACCATTAAAAACAATTTTGATGGTCTCCTCAATCTAATAAAGAAGCTTATTAGAATCAATAATTATTTGTAAGCATAATCTTTTTTATTGAGACTTCATTTTAAAAGCTACATCTTTAACTAGTTTTTGACGAATCTCTTGGTTATTTTTAAGTAAATCTCTATTAAAGTACTCTTTATTAGGTTCTTGAGGTATTATTTCTTGGAGAAACAACATAATTTCACGATTATTTATTGCTTCTTCTACAATATTCTTTGCATATTTTGTTCTATTGACACCTCTGGTATGAATAATCCATTTATATAAACCTTTACTACTTCTATATGACTGTTCTATCACAGCATTAATAGTAGCTAAACCTATCAAAACAGAACTTAAAGCAATAGCAAATCCAGCACTGAAAATAGTAATAATTGTACTAGTAAAATTTACTAATGAGTTAACTAGTTTTGATACTTTTGTATTAAAAGCACGAGTAATTTTTTTTAAACCATATTCTACTTCTTCTTCAATTTTTGCTATTTTATTTTTTAAAAATATTTCTCTTAATTTATGAGCATCAAGAACATTTTTGATATCTTTGATAAGTGATTCAACACCAAATATATCAATTTTTCTTACGAAATATTTCATAAATTCTATCAAAGCTTCAAAAAGTTTTGAAGAAGAAGATTTATTTTTAATCATATTGGTAAAATTTTCAATTATTTTTTTAAATTCTTTAATTTTTTCATTAAATTCTTTTGAAAAATCTATTTTTTTATTTATCCTGCTTTCTCCAAATTCTTTAAACATTTTTTTTTGTTTATCTGTACTTGTTTTATTTTTCCCTTTATTCATAGATTTAGTATTATAAATCTGCCATGCAAATTTTATACGATTTTGATCTGATAAGTTTAATTTTATTTTATTTTCTAAATTTAATTTTATTATAGCATCATCAGCTGTTTCATAAGTATGAATTTTATCAATTATCGTGCTGGTTAATTGTAATATCTTTTGATTATAGTTACTATAATACTTAGCTATAATGGCTTGATTTTTTAGAGATAATCTCCACTTTATTATAGCATCAACTAATTCCTCTGACTCATAAAAGCCTGAATCAATTTCTCTCTTAAGAATATTTACTTGGCTATCTTCTGACATTTTACTATTCTCATATTGAGATTTAGGTGCAATAATACCCTTGTTTTCAGTATAAGCGACTTTAGTCCATAATCCATAATATTCAATAGGAGCTATTACTTTATAATATGGATTACTCAAATTTAGTCTTCTATTATAACTTTTCTCTATTACATCGTCTACTATAAAAACGGTTTCTAATGGGATAGGTTTATCGGTAGTAAATATTTCATTTTTATTAACCTCTTTGTTTCCTTTTCTAAACTTAAACTTATTGTTTTTGGGTTTAATATAGTTGGGTTTAAAAGTATCAGATGTTTTTTGTATTTGATTGGACATTATTTTTCCTCTTTAAAAAAATAGATTTTATTATATGATATAAATCGTATTAAACGAAAACGATATTATATGAAAAAAATAATATTGTATTAACAATTTCAAAAGATATCTTGATTATTTAATGAATTAAATTATATCTAAATCATATAAAATAAAGTAGCAGTTTAATCTGCAAGTGTCTCTATTTAATATATTTCAATAAAATACCAAAGCAGTAACTATATAAAATATTATTAAGACAATAGGCCAAAAAAGAATTTGGGGAAGTAAGGCATTTTTGTATTCAAAAAACTCACTATGTACATGCAAAAGATTTCGAAATGCATTTATTGGTATGAGCATAATGATTAAGTAGACAATAAAAAAGAAATATTCTAGATAAAATATTTCATTGATATTAAGATTTTTACGGATTGATAAATGAGAAAAAACTACAACAAAAAATACAGAGACAGAGACGCTCAATATGGTATCAATACCAATAGCGAGTGGTAAGAATAACATTGAAAAAAGGATTAATAGCGAGATTATTAAAGGTGTTAAATTTGAAATAAATGCATTAATAAACATTCGCTTAATAGTGATTTCAAAGTTAAGAGAGGGAAGTGTCTCTTGATCAAAATTTCTCTTTATTCCAAAATTTACCATTCTTTCCACTTTATTAAGTGTGAAAAGTGTTTCAGTTAACTTCCAACCGTCTAGTAATAAGTTTTTACTAATACCTGGTAGTTGAGTTGCTATACGCAGTTTATAAGATTCTAAATCTGGAATTAAAACAACACGTTGTTGCATTTGATTCGGTTCTATTTTAATCTTCAATTTATTGACCTCCAATGGATATTTTGATAAATTTAAATTTAAATTTAACTGTGCTTTAAAATTCCAATTAATTACCTTATAATCCCCTATTATTCGAGAATCAATTTTTGTATTACTAAATTCTTTTGCATCAGTAAAATGAAATCCTATTATTTTATTATCAACAATTTTTTTTGGATATTTTTGCCATAATCTTCCAGTAATGGATAATACTTTATTATCAATAATATCTATTGATTCGATATAAATGCCTGTAGGTATATAAAGAGGAGGTTCACGAAACTTTTCAGTATCTTTTTGATTAATATGATTCATAAGCTGATTGAGTGTTGTATAATTCCACAATCTACTTCCTTCTTCTTCTTTTGAGCTATCAAAAAAGAGTGCTAAACTCCAAATTAATCCAATACCTAGTAATAAAGTCAATGATATACTGAGACTAGCACTCCATGCTCTTCTCTGTGTGAACGGTCTGTCTCTCAATAAAAATAGTGTTGCAAATAAAAATAAAAATAAAATGACACCACTAATAATTTGTATTAATTTATGGCGTAAAAGAGTAATATTAAAGGGTAAATCATCTAAGAAAAAGACAGTTTGTAAAGACCAACCCATTATCATCGGTTCATAAAATAGCCAAGCATCTTGTTGTGTATCTTGATTTATATAATTAACCATGCCACTTTTATGTGTGTTAATATAATCAATGACTTCTAACATTATTTGATCATTATTCTCATTTGCTATCTCTTTAATATTTTTACTCAATCGTACATAATTATAATTTGGATGATAGACATAATTACCTTTTTTTGTTGTGAGTGTACCAAAACCTCCATTACCTAAATCTAACGACTCAATAATATTTTTCATCTGTACCATTGAAATATCAAGTGTAATAACTCCATTTGGATATTCTTTGCCTGTTTTGGACTCTTTTTTATAAAAAACAGCAGAATAAGTGACCATAAATGTTTTACCTGCATCATCCCAATAAGGTTCACTCCATTGATTACCTTGTTTCATAGGTTTTACATACCAATCATACTTAGGTTTTGTATAGTCGTAGATATCTGCTAACTGAAGATACTCTAATGCACCATTTTGACCTGATTTTGAATAATAGTCAGAGTATAGTCGCTGATTTTTATCATAGCCAAATGGTGCAAATGTAATCGTACCACCATAAATATTCTCATCACTTTTAATCATTGTAGACAATGCTTGACGCATTTTAACTTTCGGTATTTCTTCTGTGCTTATCTTGTTTGCTAATTGATTAGCTATCTTCATAGGTTGTTGTAAAATAGATTCAATTTCTAAAACAGCATTCTTACTCAATTTTTCTAAGCGTATTTTCTCATTTTTATAAATATTTTTTTTAAAATAAATATACTCATAGCTTAAAAATAGTGTTGCAATAAAGCTAACTATAGCAATTATCCATAAGAATACTTTCAAACTATAAACCTTTGCAATTTGCGTAGAATGTCACGGTAGCAGGCCAATCGGAAAAGATAGCTGTTATACCTACATCTTGAGCAAGAACATCTAGTATTTCAAAAGTATCACCTTCATTATTAATAGTATTTTTTACTGACTGATAATACCACCCACCACCATCTGTAAGTAATCCTGAACGTTCCAAAGTCCATGTAATTATATTAAGCCCTGATGCTTTTGCCTTCAATGCATAGGTGGATGGAATGATTTTATTATTAGTATCAAGTGTAACCAATGCCCACATTGGAGGAGCAACATAGTTAATACCTGCCTCTTTAATATCGCTCATATTTCTACCATCCCATGTTGATATATCATTAGGGTCAAAATTTGAAAAATTTATTTGGTCATCATCTGTCTCACCATAAGCACGACCATCTAAGTAGACAACTTGCTTACCAAATTTGGGATACTTCTCAATCCAATAAAGTATATCTGTATAGCTAAATGATTGAGGAAATACACTACTAGCATCTACACCTGCATCAATATATTCTTGAATCATTTTACTTGCATAATTTTTTTGTGATAATCCATTAAATGGCATTTCTACACTAGGAATCTTTAATTCTGGAGTCATTTTTATTCCAAGAGATTTAAAGAGTTCTATGCTCTCTTTATGTGTCATCAGTGTACCACTTCCTGAATATAAATCTGTTCTCCAGTCAGGGGTTGAACTCATATACTCTGTTAATGTTTTAGCCTCTATATTACCTGCATCCATTTTTCCATTAAGTGTTTTAAATTCTGCAAGTGTAATATCGCTAGTACAACATTTAACATTTTCAAATGGTTTTTCTTCATTAAAATCAGGTTGATTTGTACACTTATTAGCAAGTTCTGTTTCTAAGATATTAGTTGTGGCATGTAGGTCACATTGAGAATGACGACAAACCAGTTCTTTGTCTTTGGTAAATATGACATCACATTCAATAACACCTGCACCCATTCTAGCCGCAGCCATATAGGATTCTTTTGTGTGTTCAGGAAATTGCATTGATGCCCCTCTGTGACCAATAGAAAAATCACTTTTTTTAAAAGAATTAATTTGGCAAGATTTTAATTCCTCTTTCAAAGGACTATCTTTCATTTGCTCAATAAGGTAATAAGGTCGAACGCCTACTTGTACATTACCCTGTTGTATTAGGCTATTATTTGAGTTGTTTCCACATGAAGTTAGGAAAGCGATAAAAACCAATACGATATTGAAACGCATAAAAGATTTTCTTATCATAAATATTCTCCATTAATTTTTTAATATTATACTATCAAGACAATACGATTGTTATCTAAGTAGAACACCTTAGGAAAAAATGATGAGTAAAGCGATATTTATCTACAACATCAATCCTAGCAATAAGAGGAATGAGTACTATGTTAAGAATATCAAGATGGAATAATGCTATTAAAGCCAATTATACCCCAGCAAAACCCCTAAAAATCAAGGAAAAACTTTTCCTAAAAAAATAGGGGCTATAATAATACTACCTTAAGAGCATATTTATACTACTTTTTACAAAAAAAACAATTTTAAACATTTAAATTAGATGATTCACGA
>Ga0256826_1002545_pt1 | contig 11055 bp, 11 predicted proteins | sample CV79metaG_FD_185975 | JGI IMG/M metagenome (GOLD analysis project Ga0256826, IMG submission 185975) | Hydrothermal vent microbial communities from East Pacific Rise, Pacific Ocean - CV79 | ecosystem: Environmental > Aquatic > Marine > Hydrothermal vents | place: Pacific Ocean: East Pacific Rise... | reverse complement strand
AATAAGCTTAATAATTGCCCCCACCAAAAGAGCAAAGAGTATTGTTTTTGTTATCCATCCTTCTGCAAAAAGCCCGACAAAAGCATCCAGCAGTGCAATTATTGCATCAAATGGATTAAAACTATGTAGAATTAATTCTGCTAAAAATATACCTGATATTAAAGAGACCACAACATCTTTTGTTATAATTGCCATGATGATGATAAAGAGTGGAATAAGAACCGAAAGAAAACCTAAATTTTCCATATTTTTTCCTCATATTAAATTAAAAAGGATTATAACACAAATGAAAACATTAACAATAATTACATTAAGTACAATCATCTTTACAGCGTGTCAAGCGACAGGTCTCTCTATTGCCTCTGACCCAACAACCATTATCAAAGAGGTTGAACAGAACAATAAAATTACAACCATAACCATTCCAAGAACAACAACTCAATTAATCAAAGTTATAACCAAAGGTTGGAACACAAAAGATGGAAAGCTTCAACGTTATGAAAAAAATCAAAAAGGAGATTGGATTAAAGTTGGAAAGAGTGTAGATATAGTTTTAGGTAGAAATGGTTTAGGTTGGGGATTAGGTCTGCATACCATTCCAAAAGATGCAAAATATATTAAAAAAGAGGGTGATGGAAGGTCTCCTGCAGGTCTGTTTTATTTGGGTAATGGGTTTGGATATAAAGATTTTAAAATAAATTTTCCCTATGAAAAATATAGCAGAACTGACCACTGTGTTGACGACAGTAAATCCAAATTCTATAATACAATTATAGACAGTAAAAAAGTTAAAAAAGATTATAAAAGCTTTGAACATATGAAACTCAGAAATAATCTTTATAAATATGGTATTACGGTAAAACATAATCCTGAAAATATACCTCAATCTGGTTCATGTATCTTTGTACATATCAAAAATAAAAAAGGTACAGGTACAGCAGGATGTACCTCTATGTCAGAACAATCAATTGTAAGAATTTTAAAATGGCTTGATGAAGATAAAAACCCTCTTTTATTACAATTACCACAAAGTGAACTCTTTAAAAAATAGTTATTTTGCTACAACCCTTGTTGTAGCAACTGCTCCAAACTTAAGACAATTCAGCAACAGATTTATTTAAAATTCGAGGAAGTATCATCTTTGCCAATGCAACATTTCCGTCGCTTTTAAAAATAGCAAAAGCATGAAGATGTATAGATGAGTTCTCTCCTGAACATGCCATCAAAATTTTGGCATTCTCTGTAGTAATCTCCATAATCTCTGTCTTTCCCAATGATAGTTTTTTAGATAATGAGTGTGAACTTCTAAAAACATCATTAAAAATAACCGATGTCTCTTCTAAATTTATATTCTCGTTTGCTTTGTCAATAAGAAGAAGTTCTCCTGTATATTGACTAATCCCAACACCAAGGTAACCATTAATCTGTTTAATATCGTCAAATATGGATTCATTTATCATTTTAAAACCTTTTTTAATTATTAATTATAATTTAAAGATATTTAACTATTTTTAAATCATAAAAAATTATAACATAAAAAAACTTTATTATTTATATAAGATTAATTAATATTATTTTAATGCAATTTAGTTTATTATTGTATAGTTTACTAAAAAAGGTTATTCTATGTTAGAAAAAGAAAAAAAACTAACTTCGGTTGACATTATTGTTTCTCAATCAGATTTAGAAGGTTTTATTATCTATGCCAATCCTATTTTCTATAAAATAGCAGGATACCCATATGGTAAATTGATAGGTGAAAATCACAATACCATCCGACATAAAGATATGCCAAAAGCTATTTTTAAAATATTATGGGAAGAGTTAAAAAATAAAAAAGAGGTCTACTGCTTTATTAAAAATCGAGCCAAAGAGAATAAATACTATTGGGTTTTTGCTTATATCCGACCCTCTATTAATAAAGAGAATGGAACGATACGAAACTATATCTCCACACGTAAAGCCATCTCAAATAAAGCAAAAGATATTATTGAACCTCTTTACAAACAGATGTTAAATATAGAAAAAGAGCAAGGGGTTAAAAGTGCTGAAAATCTATTCAAAAATTTTATAGAAGAGAACCGTTTTCACAATCAATCCAATAATGAGGTAATACATAATATTCAGTATTAAAAAAGGTAAAAGATGAAACTAAAAAAAATGATTAAAAATATTCAGGATATTAATGGCTACGCAGGTTCTGCTATATTAAATAAGGATGGAGAAATAATACATATTGATGAAAATGAGTCAATTGACTTGGCTTTCTCATGTAGTCTCTTTAATGATACATTTAGAGCATTAAATTCTGCCTCTTTAGATATAGGTTTTTCTAATCTTATCAGATTAGAAACACAAACAGAAGATGGAATGGTCTTTCTTATTTATAGTAATAAAATCTACACAATTTTTACAATTTTTAATCCAGAGGGGAACATCTCTTTAGCAAAAATGATGTTAATACAGTCACTAAAAAAGGATGAATAGATGTTAAATATATTAAAAAAAATTTTTCATAATCCAGACAAAGAGACCATTAATATTTTTGAGAAAAAGACAAAAATTGATTATAGTCCAACAATCTTTTCATCTCTAAAAGTTATATCTTTAACAGATAGTAAATTAAAAAATCTGAATCCTCTATTGGTTTTTATAAACCTAGAGATATTAAATCTTTCAAATAATAAAATTAAAGATATGGATTTTTTAAAAAAATTAACAAAACTTAGAATCATAGATTTAAGATTCAATAAAATAGAGAAGATTCCTTCTTGGGTATTTCAATTGGGTAAAAATATCTATTGGAAAAGAGAAGATGAGGAGCAAGAAGGAATTTTTTTAGAAGGAAATCCTTTAGAAGATAGAATAATATTAAAAATAAAGAATCACTCTAATAAAAAGAAACTACCTCTTCCAATTGTACAAAAACAAGAGAAAAAAGCTTTTAAACCAACAGAAGTTGAAAAACTGATTCCTCTAAAAAGACAACACCTTGCCATATTCTCCCCTCAATCTAATTCATCTACTTTTATTGATAATTTTCTTGATACAACAAGAGATAATTTTAAACTAAATATATCTACACTCAACTATAGTAATAATTACAAAATAGTTAATTCAAACCAACAGATTTTTAAAGATTTACAATATATTATTTTACTTCTAAAAGAGGCTGAGTGTTGTTTAAATCCTCCTATTTTAGAAACATTATCTAAACTATACATAAAAAGCAAAATATTCTTAATTATCGAAAATAGCGACAAAAAAAATATGCAAGAGAAGATAACTTTTTTTAAAACATATAGCAAATCAATAAATATTATAGAGGTATACCACGCATCAAATAAAAAGAGTCATGATTTCATCATAGAAGAGATTTACCAATATCTTCAAAATACACAAGAGGCAAATACACTATGGCGAAAAAACTGGATAACCCTAAGAGATAAAATAGAAGAGAGCAAAACATCAAATATAAAATATAAAGATTTTTTTAATTTAGCTCAAAAATACTCTATTTCAGAAAATGTAATAGATGATATTTTTCTCTATCTAAAAAAAGTTGGTTCAATTAAAGAGTATGAGACAAAAGAGATTTTAGTGCATGGTTAACATTCTTGGCAAAGAGCTAAATCCAATTAAAAGTAAAAAGAGAGCCATAGCCAAAGGGTAGTAGAATAACTCTTCTCTATCATAAATGATTATCTCTTTTTTTGTTTGAAGCTTATGGCTCTTTTTTATAATCGCTACCAGCTCTTCTATACTCCTCTTACCTGTTTTTGCAATGGTATACGCTCCAGCTGTTGTTGTTGCCACTACCCCTAAAGCATCCTCTCTTTTTGTTATAACTATCTCTCCATCTTTTGTAAGGGCTTTTCCATTGGCATTGATAATAGGAGAACCCATTTTAGTCCCAACCAATACCAGATAGAGAGTTATCTTCTCTTTTTTTAATATCTTTGAAAACTTTTCAATATCTTCTCTATCTTCACCATCACTAAAGAGAATCAAAATCTTAGGCTCTTTTTTACTTAGTATCTGTGAGGCAAACTCTGCCAAAGCTATTAGATTGGTAGATTTCATATTGCTATAGCCACTGTTAACCCCATCAATTAATGATTTTAAAATGGTTTTATCTTCTGTAAATGGGGCAATTAAAAAGGCAGATTGAGAAAAAGCAACCAGTGATAGCTCATCATAAGGCATACTATCCAAAAGGTAGCCAATACTCTTTTTTGCAAACTCCAAACGATTAGGGTAAATATCTTTGGCTCTCATCGAAGCTGAAATATCCACTGCAACCACAGCAGATAACCCTTTTGGGCTAATCTTCTGCTCTCCATTCTCTATCACAGGTCTAGCCAAGGCAATAAGCATAAAAAAGAGAGCCAAAAGCAAAATAGAGTTTCTAGCAACCATTGGCATAGAGGTATCACTTATAGTCAAACGTTCTAATGTCTTTTTATCAAAAATATGTAAAAAGCCATCTTTATGTCTGATAATAAAAAAGCTAAATGCAACCATAGGCACTATTAAAATCCAAAAGAGTTGAGCATGAACAAAAGTTATCAACTTCTACCTCCAGAGCTATGAATAGTTTGATAATAGACAAAAAATAGCAAAAAGAGTATAGAAAAGAGCAGAGGATAGACAAAAAGATATTTTTTTTCTATTAGCTTTTTTATTTCTATCTTGGTTCTCTCCATCTTATCTATTTTATTATAGATTTTTTGCAATGCTTTTGAATCTTTTGCCTCAAAATATTCTCCCTCTCCTGCTTTTGCTAATGATTTTAGTGCCTCTGCATTATAATCATCTCCCGAACCAATACCAATTGTATAGAGCTTCACATCTCTTTTAGAAATAATTGCCTTAATATCACTTGCCGATACTTGGCTCATATTATCTACACCATCAGTCAACAAAATAGCTATCTTTGATTTTACACCAGAGCGTTCTAGCATAGAATAGGCTTGAACCAATGCGTCATTAATAGCTGTCTTCTGCCCAGCCACCCCCAACTTTTGCAATTTAATAATAGTAGAAAGAAACTCTTTTTCAAAAGTAAGTGGAGCTGATACAAAAGCAATATCTGCAAAAGTAACCAATCCAACTCTATCACTCTCTCGACCATCTACAAATCTACTTGCCAACTCCTTAACCACCATAAATCTACTCTTTGACAGATTAGCCTCATCAAACTCCCCTTGAATCATCGAAGATGAGGTATCAAGAATCAAAACAATATCTCTTCCATTTTTACTAGAGTTCTCATAACTCTTTGTCATAACAGGAGAAGCCAAAGCAACCACCCCCAAAACAACCCCAACCCATTTCAATAATAGAGGAAGATAAGAGAGTTTAGGAGAACCCAACATAAAAGTCTTAAGATGAGGAAAATAGATACTTCGCCTCTTTACCTTACAAAAAAAAGCACAAACAGCAAAAATAGCTACTACTCCAAACGCCCAAGGGTATTGAAAAGTAAAGTTATTCATAATATCCCTCAATAGTAATCATTGATTTTTTTCTTTTTGGGTTTAGTTCTATTTGTTTATTTTTCATGATATACCCTTTATGTCAACTTTTACATTATCACACAAATCAATCTCTCTCAAAAAAGGACAACCATTTAAACAGTTTTCTCTTTGACTACATACACCACAACGCTCTCCACTAAGACTATTCCGTGTTTCTTTAAAAGAGTGACTATTATTCCATATATCCATAAAGGATTTCTCTTTTAAACTCTCTCCCTCATAGTGTTCCATCATAAAAGAGCAAGGATACATTTTTAAATCTTCGGAGATATACGCAGAGAATCTTCCTGCATCACAAGGCTCTAGAGATGTTAAATTAATATTTTTCATATACTGAACAATGCCTGACACCATACAACTATCAAAACCTATTTTAAAAGAGTGTGTTTTGTTATCAATCAAATCAAAAAACTCTTTGAGATGTGGACTATCTTTTAAGAGTAATTTATAATTTTTTTCATGACCTACAGGCTTATAGTTCAAAAATATAATTGCATTACAATATTCTAATAGTTCATAACTATTCTTTAACCACTCTATAGCTCTTATTATCGTTTGATTATCCAATACATAGTGTAAATTTACTTTTATATCATGATTTTTTAGAAGAGTTAAAGCTTCTTTTGTCTCATTAAATGGTTCATAGGCACTTACAGCAACAGCTCCACAATATTTTTTTGTAGCCTTTAAAACTTTGAGGGTTAATCCTCTTCCATTTGTAGTATATGAGGGAACAATATTATATTTTTCTCTAGTCATTTTTAATATTTCAACAAACTGTGGATGTTGATTTGGATTTCCTCCACCTAAAGCCACTTGAAAAACATTACTTTTGGATGCTTGTTTCATGATTAACTCATAATCATCCAAGGAGATATGTTTTCCCTCTTGATTAGAGTTTCTATAACAGAACTCACATCCTTTATCACACCAATTTGTGATAGATATATCTAAAAGCTCTGCTCCACTTTCTGCCCAAAATTTTTCAGCTGTTCCTTTCTCTTCAACTCTAGCAAAGAAGCCTGTTTCTTGATTGAACATCACTTTATATTTTTCATGAGGATAATTTTTAAATACTATTGAGTTCATAGATTACCAAATACAATTTGTATAATTAAAATATATTTTTTCATTAGACTCTTTTATATAGTCAACACAAATAAAAGATGCCATAATCTCATCATCACTACTTAATCGTCCTATATAAGTTTTTTTATTCTGTTTTTTAGCCTCTAAATACTTTTGATATACTTCATTTGAATACTCATTAATAATGAATTCTTTTATTGTAGGATATTGAGTATTCCAATACTCTTTATTTATAGCTTCTTCTATATTCTCAATCTGTCTATCTAAACTATAATATATTTCACTCATAACATCATAAAAATCTGAGTCTTTTTCAATACCCATTAATTCAATGAAATTATCTTCATTCCAATCTCCTTCTTTAGATATGATAATAAAAGAGGTAGATGAACTATTTGTCACAAAATCTGTCTTAATCTTCATATAATTCTGCCTTTAATAAGTTATTGATTTTTTGAGGAAATGTATCGGACACATCGAGTAAAGTTCTTAAATTAAAATCAGATAATTGAAATATACGACCCCTCACAAATATATATTTTTTACTTTCAACAGCATTTATAATAAGCTTTAAAGTGTCAGCATCCAAATAAAGATATTTATAATATAAAAAATTAGAAAAAGTATCATATTCATTATAATATTTTTTATACTCCTTTTCTACATCTACAATAGATGTAGTTAAACCAAGATATATACTTTCAAGTTTTTTATAAAAATAACTACCTTTTCTCACTTTTGCATATGATAAAAATTTTTCTTTTGTAATATTTTTAGGCAATAATAGTAAATGATGTTTATCATTAATTGTAATCATCATATATCAACTCCTTTAAAAAGTTTTTGAATATCTATTTTACCATTTGCAATATCTTGAAAATATTGTCTCTGTTGTTCTTGTTCCTCTTTTAGAAAAATAAAAAATTCTTTTTGTTCTGTTGTAAATAATTCATTATTTTTATCATAACATTTTTCTAAAAAAGATTTATATTCAAACAGAAGATTTGTATCTTCTGTTTTTTCCATTTCACTAAAAGTTAGTTGACAAAAATCACTACTAAAATCATTATCTATCTTAATATAATAATTCAAAAGTTCCCAAATATTTCTTTTTATTTTAATAATACCTATATTTTGATATTTCAATAAAATATTTTTTGCATCTTTAGGATATTTTTCAATATATTTTTTAAGTAAATTAATTAATTTAGAAGGTGGTTTTAAAAAATTTTCTTCATCTTCTACACCTAAAAGTAAAAACATAAATTCTAAAATATTATGAAGTTGATACTCTTCTGAAAAATTTCTTTTTTCTATAATTTCATCTATTTGTTCTAATAATTTTAAAAATTTACCACTGCCTTCTCTTGCATAATAATCATATTTAATTTTAAATTTTGGATTAAGCAAATTTTTATATTCTTCATCATTTAAAATAATAATTATTTCAAATAAAGTATAAATATTGAGATTTTTATATCTTTTTATATGATGACGAAACATCAAAAAATGAATTATATCTTTTGAAAAATCATATCCCAACATAAATAATTCTTTGATTTTTTGAATATCTATCTCTTTTATATCCTCATCTCTAACTGAAAAAATATTATCTAAAAATAAATCATCATAATATTCTAATTTTTCCAAGAACTTAAGCTCTTCTCTATATATAGATTTACGAGACTTAAAAAAAAGATACTTTTCTATACCCTCAATACTTGTATCATTTTCACTAATTGATTGAATATATGATTCGACATTCATACCACTATTAACTAAATAGTCTGCCAATAAATAATCTCTAAACTCATCAAATGTAAAGTTCAAAACCTCTTTCTTCCCAAATAGACTTGACTCATCTTTAATCAAATCTTTTCTAAAAAATATATCTTCATCAATAATACCATTTAGTAAATTTTCATTAACATCATTTAACTTTTCAAAAGGTATATTAAGATATTGATGATTATATAACATATATGCAAATATTTTTCTAAAAAGCTCTTGAAAGTCTGTTAGTCTATAAGTTGATTTAGACTGAATCTGCTCTTGTTTATAGTCAAAATACCTCTTAAATAAATCATCTTTATATATATCATATACCTGTTCAGTAGGAGCATTTGAATTAGTTTTTTTACCATATACTTCACAAAAAATTCTAAGCAATAAAAAGTCATTTGATAATTTATGTTTTACATTATTAAAAACATCATTTTCCACTTGAAAGAATTTAAAATAAGAATCTAATAATCTCTTTTTTAAATTCTCAGGAAGACGATTCATGTAATCATTTATCATTAACATTTCATTTTTAAATGATGGCTCTTGAAATACCTTAAATCTTTCATCAAAATATTCTGAACGACAAGTAAAAATAAGACGAATAAAATCTTTTCTCAATATTTGTTCTACAAATGTATAAAGCTCTTGTGAAAACTGTTCAATATTAGAATTTTCATTTAACCCATCTATTACAATAGTAAAAGTTGAGCCATTTTTATTACATAGATACTCTATACCGTCCAAAAACTCATCAAACAGTATATGAGTCGATTCAAACCCATAAATATCTTTTAATATAACATCCTCTATCTGCTTATTGTTTAAACCATTAAATTCATTACCTGTAAACATAACACCTAAAAGATTTTTTTTTAATATTACCTTATCTAAAAAATCACAAACAAGATTGGTTTTTCCTTGTCCTGCTTTTTCAGTTAAAAGAATAAACTTTTTATTTAATAGATTAAAATTATCTTTAAACTTTCTCAAAGACCATTGAAATCTATCAAATATAGATTGTTCTTTTAAAAAAAACTCATACAGTTCTTTTGAAAGTTTCTCCTCTAACTCTTTTCTTGCCTTTTGAGAAGCTATATCTTGTCGTGAATAATTAAATTTCTCGATAATCTTTTGAATAATTTCGATATTTTTAGACAGTTGATTTAATGATTTCACATCACCTAGTTTAGAATCTATCTTAAGCTCTTTTTTTTCAAAACCAAATTTCTCTAATACCTCATTAAAGAAATAAAATTCAATATTTTGTATCTCATCAAAATCTTTTTGATAGAATAAAATAGGTTGAGTGATATATCGTAACTTCTCTTTTACATCATTAAGCTCTAAAAAAATTTCAGGAATATACTTCTTATTATCTTTTTGTACTTGTATCTTTCTTTTAAGTTGTTCACTCAATAGAGTTGTTAAGTTTTGATAATATTTTTTCTTTTGAAAGGTTTTTTGAAACCATTTTTTTGGTTGAACAGTAAGATAATTTTTGATAGTGGTTTGAGTAATTATCCCATGACGATTATCAGTATTCTTTACAGTATTTGCCATTTATTTTTGTATTATAGTTCCCTCTTCATTATCAACATTATCAAGAATATTATCTCCCTTAGACTGTGAAATATTTCCTTTTTTATTTTCTGTATTTTTTATAACATTTTTCCCTTTATATTTAGTATATCCCCAAAAGGTAAAAATTAATGTTATTAAAGTTCCAATAACTACAACTGTTGTATTTATATTTAAAGCAAAAGTATTTGCATCTGTTGGGTTCATCTTTAATTTTCCTTGTATTTATTTTATAATTATAACTCTCTTTCCTATAATCAAGATATATTATGTCAAATTGTCATATTTAATATCGATTTTGTCTAGTGACTGAAAGAGTTTATTAAGCCTTTCGGCAGAAATAATCCCCAACTATGAGTTTTTATCCATTAAATATGAGTAGTTGGATTTTTATTCATATTTGATTTTAAAATAGATTTTTACCCTCTTTTAGTCTATAAAATAGTGATTTTAAAGGATTTAAGAGAACTTTTTCTTCCTCAAGTATGAAGTTTTATCCACGAACTATGAGTTTTTATCCGTCATTTAGCTATAAAAACACCTTTTTCCCCATTTAAAACACTTCATTTATCTAAAAAGGTGTTTTTTATTTTTTCAATTATGAACTGATATTTATCTATAATAAAAGAGCTGTAAGAGGCTGTAGAGGGCTTCTGTAGCCCATGAAATAGCTGTTTAAAAGGGTTAAGAACACCTTTTTCCCCATTTGAAACACCTTTTGTCCCACTAAAAACACCTTTTACCCCATATAAAACACCCAAATATACTATAAAGGTGTTTTTGATATAATCAAATATTAATTATAGAAATGGTGTTTTAAATGGATACAGATTTAACAAATAGAAATTATTTGAGGTTGTCGCATTTTATTGTGAATGGGAAATATAGTTTAACTATTACAGAGATTAATGTGATATTAACGCTTTTAACTGCTGTTAAAAAAGAGGATAAGGAGTTTAAAGATTATAGTTTTACCCTTGCAGAGTTTAATGAAAAAACGAAAAAAAACATGACCTCTACCGATTTTAAAAAAGTGGTTCTCTCTATGGCAAGTAAGCCAATT
>Ga0256826_1002544_pt1 | contig 11057 bp, 3 predicted proteins | sample CV79metaG_FD_185975 | JGI IMG/M metagenome (GOLD analysis project Ga0256826, IMG submission 185975) | Hydrothermal vent microbial communities from East Pacific Rise, Pacific Ocean - CV79 | ecosystem: Environmental > Aquatic > Marine > Hydrothermal vents | place: Pacific Ocean: East Pacific Rise... | reverse complement strand
AATGGCAATGGCAATTCCCCCTAACGACATAATGTTTGACTCTACTCCTGCGAATTTCATCCATAAAAAAGTGATGGCAATGGTTAGAGGAAGCGTTAAGATAATAACCAATGCCGAACGAAAATGAAGCAGAAACATTAAAACAATAAAGAGAACCACTATCGACTCTTCGACCAAAGTATGGGTTAAGGTATCAATCGCTTTTCTAATCAAATCGCTTCTGTCGTAGGTGGTTACAAGCTCCACATCGTCTAGTTTTATTGCTTCAAGTTTTGCTTTTATCTCTTGAATAACGGCGTAAGCATTCTCTTTATAACGAATGATTACAATCCCCCCAATAACCTCGCCTTGACCGTTTAAATCTGCCATTCCACGACGATAACTTGGCACTAAATCAATAACAGCCACATCAGAGATTTTAAGGGGATGCCCATTACGTGACTTGATAACAATATTTCCCAAATCTTCCGAAGTTTTGGCGTAACCGATGGCTTGGATAATCTGTTCATACCCATTTTCTAAAATAATCCGACCCCCACGGTCTTCATTGTTGGCTTTAAGTATGTATAATTTTATATTAAAAAATTATTTAAAGTGTTCTTTTTTAATTTTCTAATCTCTTGTTAACTAAAGTACATCTATACTATAAAAAATATTATATAGTTAGGTTCAACAATGTCCAAAAAATATCTACCTTTCAATGAAGCTCGTCAATATATGCACGAGATAAATCTGAAAAATACAAAAGAGTGGAAAAAATGGTCAAAAGGAGAACTTGAAGGCAAAGATAAACGACCAAACTTTATTCCATCTAATCCTGATGTTGTATATAGATTTAAAGGGTGGAAAAGTTGGAGTGATTGGATAGGTACAGATAAAAAAATAGATTATTTAACATTTGAAGAAGCAAGAGCATATATTAGAAATTTAAATTTAAAAAATTTGGGAGAGTGGAAAAAATATTACCAAAATAAGATTGAAGGATTGACGAAACCCAGAAATATTCCTTGGAATCCAAAAGATGTTTATAAAAATGAGTGGATAAGTATACGAGATTGGATTGGTACAGAATGGATGGATTTTGAAAAGGCTCGTGCATTTGTTAGAAATTTGAATTTAAGTGGTCAAAATGAATGGAAAGAATATTCTAAAGGAGAACTGGAAGGATATGAACCTAAACCACAAAACATTCCATCAGACCCGAAAAGAGTATATCCTGATAAATGGATTGATTTAGGGGATTGGTTAGGAACGGAGAGAAAGAGAACAGGGAATACTCAAAATACAGAGGATACTTGGTTACCTTATAATGAAGCTAAAGAGTTTGTTCACTCATTAGGTTTAAAAAATCAAAATCAATGGACATTATATATATCAAATAATATTTTGAATATTTCGTTAAAACCTAGAGATATACCAAAAGCACCTTATTTTGTTTATAAAAATGATGGATGGAATGGTTGGGATGATTGGTTAGGTTCTATAACAACTGAAAATAACATTATTTTAAAACAAGAACCTCAAAAGAATGTAGAAACATCTCTATCTTCTAATATCAATCAAGAATTTTTAATTTTGAAGAAAGAGTATAAAGAATATATAAAAATTGTAGAGCTACTAGATAATCTGTTTGAGTTAGAACAGAAAAAATCTATAATAGAGATAGCTTTAGATGAAGAGATAATTGATTCTATTCAAATTATTCTTTTTTCATTTAATCAAAGCTTTAATGAGCTAAATCAAGTTGAAAAAGCATTCACAGGTTTATTATTTCTTATATTTATTGTAAATAGAGCAAAAAAAGAGATTAGTTACTCATCTCTTTGGTCAACAATTATCACTCATCTTCAAAGTTATGATGAATTATCAGAAGATACAATTAATTATTTTTTTAGAGGAGATAAATATCCTAAGCCTAATTTAGTAGAAGCTATTGAATATGCTTGTAAAGTTTTTCATCTAAGAGATAATTTTGATGGTAGAGATGATGAACAACACTATATTAGAAATACTATTTTACTACAAATAGGATTAGTTAATAAAAGTCTTACTAATTTAAAACTTTGGTTGTCTAATTATAATCTGCCTGTAGTTGTTTCAGAGTTATTAGACAAAGAAGAGGAAAATTATTCAAAAGAATTTAGTGAAGGGTGGAGAGCATTAAGACGGTATAGAGACAATATTATAAGTGATACAAAATTAAAATTAATTCTTGTACAAAATGTTTGGTTTTCTCATTTGGATTTAGAAAATCTATTAAAATTATCAAAACAAAGAGTAACAAGAGATAATTCAATGTTAATAGATGATGAAGAATTACCTGTTTTCTATTTAGATAAAATTAAATCTGATGAGATGGGTTTGAGATTTATTATTCATGCACAAGATTTATATACATTAAATTTAAGTGGTTTCAGATATGAGTTATATATAAATGATAAATATAGTGGTCTATTGATTGCTGACTCTAAAAAAAATCTTGTTTTAGAGAAGAGTATAGAGCTTCTTAATCCTGATTATAATCAAGTTGATATTCAAGTAAAAAATGAAGATTTAGATGTTGTTTTTTCTGAAACAGTTGTACTTTTTGATTTTAATGAACAGATAATTATTTTTGATGAAGATGGTAATATTTATCAAAATATTTTTAAAAAACTCAATGCAACTAAAAAATATAATATTCTAATGGATTCTGATTTAGATTGTAATTTTAATGAGGAATCGCAAGATGATTATTTTGATGGTTATGCTACATTGATTATAGATATTAGAAAAGATGATAATTGTAAAATTAGTTATGATGGAGAGTTCTTATTTGAATTGAATTTTACTAAGTATATAGAAAAACCAGAATGGATTGACCAACTTGTCCTTTATAGTAAGAATGATAGTAGCTTTACTATAGGGAATGAAGAGAATTTTATTTTACAAATATTTAACATGGAGGAAGAGACTCCTTTACAAGATTTACCATCTGATAGCAAGATTGTTAAATGGAATTATGTAGGTGGTTATTTGGATGCAGATGAGACTAATAATGGATATGTTAAGTTAACCTTGTATCCTGAAATGATTACAAATCCAAAACATACACTGTTGATAAAATATAAAGGAAGAACTTTTAAAAAAGTAATATTTTGTAAGTTTGTTGAAAAACATCTAATACCTAGAATTTTTATGATAGATAAAAAAACTCAAATAGATGAGATTAGTAATAATACTATTTTAAATTTTAAAGATATAGAGGAAAATAAATTTTATTTAACTGATTTTAGACTTGAACTAGGAGATATGCTTTTTCTAAAAAATAAATCAAAATTTTATCAAAAAATAAAACCAAATAGAGTTTTTAGGTTGAATGAATTTGATGGTTTTGGAGAAGATATTTTCATATCAGAACATTTATTTAATTCAAATTTAAATAAACTTTTTAACTATATTGATACAGGTAAATGGGTTTATTTAAAGAAAAATACTCTCTCGAAATTGTTTATAAAAAGAGAATTACCTTCTGATGTGATTTTTATTATTTTAGATAAAAATAGTTCTTGGCATAAATTTACTTATAGTGAAATTGAAGCTTCAATAAAAGAAAATAGTTTAGAGTTAGACTATGAAATCTCTATAGGTTTAATAGTTTTTAGAGAAGAAATTATTGATAGTTTTTATAATTTGGATTTTTTAGATTCTTTTTCTGACTTTAGAGATGATAAAATAGTCAAGATGCTACTTTTATCAAACTATCCGTTTTTATTAAAATCTAAATACACCTTTTTTCTTAGAGAATATATTCTTTATAAGAAAGAAGAGTTTTTTAGAGACTTTTATAAGAAAAAAAACAAAATAGATGGTATAGATATTAAACTAAATTTTTCTAAATATACAATATTTTTAGAGCATATTTGTATGGGAATGAATTTTGAAAAAGAAAATTCCTCTTTGATACTAGAAGATGCCATTATAGATAAAAAAGTAGATAATTTTATTAAGACACCTATTATTCTATTTAATCTATTAAAAGAGTCAAAATCTAAAACGCTGATTGCTTACTTTGATAATATCTTAAGTGATATTGAACTAATAGATGAGAGAGATGACTCTTTCATTGAAACGATAGTTAGAAATTTATTTAATTCTTCAACAATTACAGGGATAGAAAAACATAATTTAAAAGTAGCAATACACCATATTAATGGAAAATATTATTTGCGTGAAGCATTAAGGAGAATATAAATGGGAAAATATTTAGATGCCATAGAACTATCAGAAAATTTAAAGAGACGACTAGAGACTATTGTTGTTAGTGATGTGGCTATTAGAGATGAAAAGTTACAAAAAGAGATTTTAAATTTAATTCAATCAGATGATGGACTGATTTCAAAACTTTTAGTAGAAGGGGCATTTTCTGCTAAAAAGCATAATAAAACTATACGAGAGATAGACTTTTTAACAAAAGAGTTTATTCAACTATTAGATTTAAATATAGAGTTTAGTCCTGACTTTTATCCTTTTAAACATCAATTTGAAACATTGAAAATTACTAATGAGATGAGTGATGAAAATAAACCTGCTATCGTTGTAACAGCTCCTACAGGAGCAGGAAAAACAGAAGCTTTTTTACTCCCAATGCTTCAAGATTTAGTAAAAAACTCTCGCAAAAGCACTGAAAAAGGTGTTAGAACAATTATCTTATATCCTATGAACGCATTGGTTGCTGACCAAAATAAAAGATTGTATGCTTATTTGAAAGGGCAATCTAAGATAAAAATGTTTTTTTATAATAGTGAAACTCCTGAAATAAAAAGATATGCTACAGATGAATTTGATGATGAGTGTTTTATTAGAACTAGAAAAGAGGCAAGAGATAATCCACCTGATATTATGATTACAAATTACTCTATGCTTGAATATATCTTGGCTAGACCCAATGATTATCCTCTAATTGGCAATGCATTAAGAACTATTATTCTTGATGAAGCCCATCTCTATACAGGTACTTTGGCTGCTGAAGTCTCTTTATTATTAAGGAGAGTTGTAACAAAAGCAACTAAAAATAATAGGGATATTTTATATGTAGCAACAACAGCAACCATTTCAGAAGATAAACAAGAACAACAAGATTTTTTTACTAAATTTTTTAATAAAGATAATATTATAAGTGTCAAAGGAGAGAAAGAGTTTCAAGAGATTGATATTTCAATTAATGTTGATAATGAAATAGATGAGTTTCAAGATATAAGATTACTAGCTAATAAGAATATGAAAGATTTATATACAAAATTTAAAGGGTATAAAATTTTTCCTAAAATATTAAATATTTTATCTGAAAAATATACTATTCATTTAGATGAACTTTTACCACTTATCTCTGATAAGCTAAATCATAAAACTCTTTTAAATATATTAACCATTGGAGCAAAAGCAAGAATAAATGATAATGAACTTCCTCTTCTTCCACATAAATTACATCTTCAAGTTCGTTCTTCACAAGGATTTTCTATATGTTCCAATCCTAAATGTCCTGATTCAAATATAGAGAATTTAGGAAAGCTACATCATGGAGTATATTATAACTGTACCACTTGTAAATCAAATACGGTTAATATAATAAAATGTTCAAGATGTAGTGAGCCATTCTTCTATGCTAAATTTAATGACATGGATGAACTATTTTTTGAAAAGTATTATAAAAGCTCTTTTAGAGAAGATAAAGGTTTACTTTTGAGTTTTAGAGAATCTACAACTCCTATATATATAAATCAAAAATCAAAAAAATGTTCAGCACAAGATTATCATAATAGATTTTATAAGCATGATAATTGTCCTATTTGTTCAAATAATGAATTTTATGATTTAGGTATAAGTGACCAATTTACATTACCATTGGTTGCCGAAAGTATACTTGTAAATATGCCTGAAATAGATAAGGAGAGTAATCGGTTTTTACCTGCAAGAGGTAAAAGACTTTTGACCTTTTCAGATAGTCGAAGTTCGGCTGCGAGATTAGGTACACTTCTGACCAAACAGCATGAGGTTCAACTGTTTAGAAAAATATTAGTTCAAATATTACAAGAGAATTCTACTAAAAGTTCAGATAATGAACTTGTAGAGTTTTATAAAAATGAAATTCTTGAAAATACTGAAAAATTAGAAAATACAGACAACTCAATTATTCGTAAAAAACTTCAACAAAATATTAATGAAACTAAAATAGAACTTTCTAAAATAAATTCAGGATTATCTATATCAGAACTTATTAATGAAGTAAAAGATAATCCTCTTTTAGGAGAACTCTTTTGTAGAGAAAGAATGAAAGACCAAGAACCAAAAGAAAGAGAACAACTCTCTTATGATAAAAACAGAGAAGCTATATCTGAAATTATCTATCCCAAAATAGTAGAAGCATTGATTACTCCAAATGTAAAGGGAGTTAATTTAGAGAGTTTAGGGCTTGTAAGTTTGGTGATGCCAAATATTGATACGATTGAATTGAGTTCTAAATTTACATTATATTTTCCTTTAAATATAGATAAACTAGAGCAACAAAAAGAGAATATTTTAAACTCTTTTCTTTATATTTTTAGAGAGCAGATAGCTATTACAGCAGAATACCCAAATTCCAATTTACTCGATTATACATTTAATAAAAGGATACTAGGGAAATATATTGTATTAGAGGGAAAAGGTGAAAAACTTGTTCAACTAAAAGTAACTTCTCGTAGTAGTATTTATCAATTTGTTGAAAAAATTTTGGAAAGTTTTGGTATTGAAAATAGTTTTGAAAATATCAACAATTTTCTAGAAGCAATTTATTACACCTTTTTAGATGTATCAAAAAGAGATGACATTAAATGGTTAGAACAGCGAGAAGTACAGACGGAAGAAGATAGAGTAATTGATGGATTTAGAATAGTCTTTAATGAACTTTTATTAAAAATACCATCAAAACTATATTTAAATACTATAGCTAATACACTTTGGCAAAGTTCTGTAAATAACATCGTTCCTGAGAGAGGTATCAAAGTAGAGTTAAAAGAGGTTTCGCAAAGTGAACTAGATAGTTATAGTCACTTTTTAAGATATAGAGAGATGTATATTGGTAACTCTTTAGAGTTAAACTATGGGATTTGGGCAGAAGAACATTCAGCTCAATTAGAACCTAAAGAGAATAGGAGATTACAAAATTTATTTATAGCAGGTAAACGAAATATATTATCAGCAACAACCACCCTTGAGGTTGGTATTGATATTGGAGGATTGAGTGGAGTATTAATGGCAAATATTCCACCTAACAAAGCTAATTATATCCAGAGGTCAGGACGAGCAGGAAGACGAACTGATGGTTCATCTATTATTGTAGCATATGCAAAAAATAGACATTTTGACCAAAATATTTTTAGAAATTTTAAATTTTATATGGATAAACCTCATAAAAAACTTACTATTTCACTAGAAAAAGAGAAGTTAGTCATTCGACATTTTAACTCTTTGATGCTTTCTAAATTTTATGAGTTTAACCAAGATAGTAAAGAGACGAAAATATTTGATTCGTTTAAAAAAATGGGTAATTTTGTAGGAATATATGAAATCCCTAAATATACAGAAAATGCTTATTTGAAATTTGATTATATTTTTGATGATGAATCAATTTATAAGATGCTTTTGCTTTTCTTAGATAGCTATATAATAAAAGAAAATGATATAAATAGTTTCAATGAAATATTTAAACATACCCACTCTAATGTAAACTATAATAGGATTATTAAAAATTTTAAACAGAGTATAAAACTTGTAACAATAAAGTATATTAAAGAGTTAATAGAACTTTTTAATGATTGGAATTATGCGACTACTTCTAGTCATAAAAATGCAATAAGATATAATCTCAAACAGAAATATGGAGAGAGTTTAATTGGAATTTTTTCAACTAATCAAATTTTACCAAAATATGGTTTTCCTATTGATGTTAAAACTTTACAAGTAATAAATGAAAACAATAATAAAAGTACTTTTAATCTATCACGAGATAGTTTTTTAGCACTATCTGAATATGTACCTGATTCTAAAATTTTAGCAGGAGGTATGATAGTAAAATCAAAAGGGATAGCCAAACATTTTACTGGAGAAAATCTTGACGAAGCATTTGGGAAAAAAGGTTTTGCCTATACTTGTAGTAATGGACACTTTTTTCTATCTTCTCATATAACAGTACACAAATGTAAGCTTTTAGGATGTAAAGGAAAATTATCTCCAAGTTCAAGTTTTTTAATGCCTGAATACGGATATATCACATCAGCATCAGACAAATTGAGTTTTCAAGAAGACAGTCCTCAAAAAGTTGGTAGATTAGAAATATATACAGAAAATTATTCTGAGAGTGATGAGTTTTTTGAGCATGATGATTTTATTATTAGGTATCAAGAAAAAGCTAAAATTTATGCACTCAATAGGGGAGATAAAGGTTTTGGTTTTGCTATTTGTACTAAGTGTGGTTACTCTGAACAAGAGAGAGATAAAGTAGATGTTCAAAGCTACGATAAACTATCTACATCTTTTAAAAACCACTCTTTGATATATTCCGAATTTGATTCTCCTCATTGTTTAGAAGAGCATCCAGCTATTTGGAGAAATCATACACTTATGGCAGATATGGTTACAGATGCTATTTTAATAGAACCAAAACAGAAGATTGAAGATAAATTAATAGCTAAAACTTTAGCCAATGTATTACAGCTGAGTGGATGTGAAGAGTTAGGAATAGATGAGCGAGAAATAAGCTCTTTGGTTGTAGAATCTGATGGGAATTTTAATATTCTAATGTATGATACTCAATCAGGTGGTGTTGGGTATGTATATGATTTAAGTAGATATAGATGGAATGAATGGATAGAAAAAACTAAAAAGAGACTTTGGATTGATGACAAGCATAATGAAGAGTGTTTGAATGGTTGTATTAAGTGTATTATTACTATGAATACGAATGAACCTTTGCCAAGAAGAGCTACTTTGGATTATTTGAATGGAGTAGAAAATAGTGATTTTTCTAAAAAAAATCAGCAAAATAGGACTATTAAAAAAAAGAGATTATCTAAAGGTGATATAAAGAAAAGGTTTAGAAGATAGATATTTTAGTATAATTTGAAAATAATAATATTAATAAAAAGTAACAAAAGACAATGAGAATAGTTTTAAAAAGGCAACCAATGAAAAACCTACCAATAGGAATCCAAACATTCCAAAAAATAAGAGACAAAGAAAAAAATTATATCTATATAGACAAAACTGATTTAGCACTGAATCTTATACAAAAAGAGGGGCAGTATTTCCTCTCACGCCCACGCCGTTTTGGTAAGTCTCTCTTTTTAGACACCATAAAAGATATATTTGAAGGTAAAAAAGAGTTTTTTGAGGGGCTTTATATTTATGATAAATGGGATTGGGAAACCACCTATCCTGTGATTAAAATTAGCTTTGGATTGGGTGTTGTAAAGAGTACAAGAGATTTAGATAGACGCATCATGTCTATTATTAAAGAGAATCAAAAAAGATTAGGCATAGAGTGTGAAACCATTGATGATAGTAGTGGTTGTTTACGAGAATTGATTATATCAGCCTATGAAAAGTATAATCAAAAAGTGGTTATTTTAATAGATGAGTATGATAAACCTATTTTAGATAATATAACTGATAAAGAGACTTCAAAAGAGATAAGAGATGGACTAAAAAATATCTATTCAGTTATTAAAGACAGTGACCAATATATGAAATTTGCATTCTTAACAGGAGTTAGTAAATTCTCAAAAGTTAGCCTATTTAGTGGTCTAAATAACTTAGAAGATATATCTCTTAATCCAAACTATGCTACCATTTGTGGTTACACTCATGAGGATATTAAAAATCATTTCAAAAAGCGACTTGATGATGTTGATTTAGATGAGCTAAAAAAATGGTATAACGGATATAATTTTTTAGGCGAGGGAGTCTATAACCCATTTGATATACTACTCTTTTTCTCTCGAAATAAAATATATAGCAACTATTGGTTTGAAACAGGGAATCCTGCTTTTTTAATTGAGGTACTTAAGACCAAAAACTTTTTTTTGCCAAACCTAGAAGATATAAAGGTAAATGAATCTAATTTATCTAGCTTTGATATAGATTATATAAAACTTGAAACGCTACTCTTTCAAACAGGATATTTAACTATTAAAGAGGTAAAAAATAGGTTTAATCAAAGAGTTTACCATTTAACCTATCCCAATTTAGAGGTCAAAACTGCTCTAAGTGAGTATATCTTTGAGTATCTTTTAACTGATGAGACACTTGATAAAACACCTATGTTTGATGCAATAGAAGAGAAAGATATGAAAAAATTTGAGAAGGCTATCTATACACTTTTTGCTTCTATTCCTTATAACTCCTATGTAAATAATGATATACAAAACTATGAAGGCTACTATGCCAATGTGATATACTCCTATTTTTTAGGTTTGGGTATCTCTTTTGTTGCTGAAGATGTAACAAACTTAGGTAGAATTGATTTAACCATTGCTACTCCTGATATGAGTCAAGTCTATGTGGTTGAGTTTAAAGTAGTTGATAATAAAAATCACAATGGTAAAGCCTTAGAACAGATAAAAGAGAATAGATATTATGAAAAATATGAAGAAAAAGCTAATGAGATTATTATAGTTGGTATTGAGTTCTCCAAAGAGGATAGAAATATCTGTAAATTTGAGTGGGAGAGAGTAAAATAACCCTACCCCACCTTCCTAACACTCATAAAATAAACAGCAGGAATAATAATCAAAGTCAACACAGCCGAGCTAACCACCCCACCAATCATAGGGGCTGCGATTCTCTGCATCACTTCGCTACCAACCCCATCAATATACATTATTGGAATCAACCCACCCAAGATGGCAAACACCGTCATAAGTTTTGGTCGAACTCTGAGAACTGCTCCTTCGTAGATGGCGTGTTTTACGCTCTCTTTTGTTCGTTCTTTTAAATTGCCTACTGCCTCTTCTAAGTAGATAATCATAACGATAGCCGTT
>Ga0256826_1002543_pt1 | contig 11060 bp, 8 predicted proteins | sample CV79metaG_FD_185975 | JGI IMG/M metagenome (GOLD analysis project Ga0256826, IMG submission 185975) | Hydrothermal vent microbial communities from East Pacific Rise, Pacific Ocean - CV79 | ecosystem: Environmental > Aquatic > Marine > Hydrothermal vents | place: Pacific Ocean: East Pacific Rise... | reverse complement strand
ATATTGGTTAGCTGCTGTTGAATGGGCCGATAAAAATGGAGCAGATATAATAAATAGCTCTTTAGGTTATACGCATCAAAGGTATTTTAGAGAACAGATGGATGGTACTTCATTAGTTGCTCAGGCAGGTAATTAGGCCTTTTCGAAAGGTGTTTTAGTTGTTAATGCGGCAGGAAATGAGGGTGAACAGGACTTTTGGAAATATATAGGAACTCCTGCCGATGCAGAAAATGTATTAAGTATTGGAGGAATTGATCCGGAAACCGATTTTCATATTTCGTTTAGTTCATATGGCCCAACAGCTGACGGTAGAATGAAACCAAATGTTTCTGCAATGGGCGAAGCTGTTGTTGTTTCTAATAAAGGAGTAACTATTGCTCAAGGTACATCCTTTGCGAGTCCACTTGTCGCAGGTTTTGCTGCATGTGTATTGCAAATGAACCCTAATTATACAGTTAAACAACTTTTCGACGAAATAGAAAAATCTGCACAATTATACCCTTATTATGATTATGCGCATGGATACGGAATCCCTAAGGCGAGTTATTTTACAAGCAAGAATAAAGAAAAAACACATGCTACTTTTAGGTTTGTTAAGAATGGAAATATATTGACCGTTAGTTTATTTGAAAATATACCGACCAAAATTGGACAGAAAAATTACTTGTATTACCATGTAAGTAAAGAAAATGGATTTTTAAAAGATTATGCTTTAATAGACGTTTATCAACAAAAAGCTTTAGAATTTAATCTAGACGACTATGATGAGAAAACGGTTATTCGAGTTTTTTATAAAGGTTATTTAAAAGAATATTTTTTTAATCAAATTACAGAATAACACTAAAATAATAGAAATGAAAAGATATATAATCGCAAGTTTATTACTTATCGGGATAGCTGTTCAGGCACAAACTGTACTATTAGAAGAAAAAGTAGATTCTGTATATAAAAAATCTTCATATGGCATTAATTCAACACATTATGTTCATATGTATATTGATTTTGGCTTTGTATTTGGTGCAGAAGAGGTTACTAAATTTGGAAATACAAATTCATTCGGACTAGGAATGAGGTATAAATTACGAATTAATAATCATTTGGCTACGGGAATAGATTTAGCAAGTATTTATTCCAATATTAATTTTCCAACTCATGGAAATGTGAAAAAAGACAAGTATTATTTTATGGATTTAGAATACAATTGGTTTATAAGAACAAATTTGGGAATGAGAGGAAGTATAATGGGGAAATTTATTGATATTGGAGTATTTGGGAAATCAAATTATTTTTCAAGCATATATACTAAAATTGAAGATGATTTTGAAGATTATAGCACCCTTGTTTATTCTAAAGAAGACTTAAAATATATAGAAACTTTTAATTATGGTTTACTTTTAAGAGTGGGGTGGAATCAAATAGTTTTCTTTTCTAAATATCGATTGTCCAATCTTCTTAAGCCAAATGTTACAGGAAATTATAGAGATATCCCTCGTTGGACTATTGGTATTCAAATAGGGCTTCATAGATAATAATAACAAGAGAAATATGTAAGTTTATTAACAATAAAACTATATAACTAAAAGCTATTTTTAATATAATGATTACGAATATCTATTATGTTTGTAAAGCAATGTTAATAAAATAGAAAGAATATATGTATACAGAATATTATATAAATTTTAATAGAGAAGTTTCGGAAGAAGAAACCGAAATTATCACCGCCTTACTAGGGCAATCTGAATTTGAAAGTTTTCAGAATAATCAATTTGGTGTAAAAGCGTATATTCAAAATACTTTAATTAATAAAGAAGAAATAGATTTAATTCTTGTTAATATTAAGAATATATTTAATGTAGATATTATAATTAATGAAATAGAAGATGTTAATTGGAATGCAGAATGGGAAAAAAGTTACGATCCTGTTTTTGTTGGTGATAGTTGTGTAATAAGAGCGCCATTTCACAAAATTACGCCAAAGCCCGATTTTGAAGTTATTATTAACCCTAAAATGGCTTTTGGAACAGGGCATCACGAAACAACATATTTAATTTCTGATATATTATTTTCTGAACGTATCAGAAATAAAGAAATTTGTGACGCAGGTACAGGCTCAGGTGTTTTTGCAATAATAGCATCACTTTTAGGAGCAAAAAGTATTTATGCATACGATATAGATCAATGGTCTTATAATAATACGAAGGAAAATCTTAAGATTAATAAAATTAATAATGTCGTTGTTAAAAAAGGAAATTCCGATTTAATCAAAGGAAAAGACTATGATTTAATATTGGCCAATATTAATAGAAATATTTTGCTTAACGATGTTGCTCAATTTTCTTTGTCGTTAAGAGAAAAAGGAACACTAATTGTAAGTGGTTTTTACGCCCAAGATTTACCCATTATTATTAAAGAATTTGAAAAGAACAATCTTAAATTGGACACATTTAAAAAGAAAAATAACTGGATAGCTGCCATCTTTAGAAAAGTCAAATAGTAAATTTAAACATCTCAATATATAATTTCCATGAAATATTTAAAATATATTTTAATTCTTTTTCTTGTTTTTTCTTTAACAGAATCATATTCACAGAATGTTAAAGCTTTTCCTGCCGATAGTGTTAAATTTTTACGTAAAATAGGCTCGTTTATGGGCAATACGAAAGATAAAAATAAGGCTAAAGCTTTAATGGATGCTCTGGAACAAGAATGGAAAGAAGGTGGTTTAACCGAAGAGTATAGACACGACATATATAAGCAGACCAATTTAATGCTCAAAAAAAGAGCTCGACCTTATCCTCACTTCGAGAAATATTTATACATAATGATAGCTTTTGCTACAAAAGAGCATTCAGATGAAAATTATAAGGTTTGGATTGACCATTATTCCGCATTGTTAAGAAGAAAAAGGTTGTCGATGAGTAAATTAAACGTCTTTCTTAGCAATAGCTTAAACTTAATCTCAAGAAATGATTTATTTAAGAATACAATTGTCGAGTGGCAAGCTTCTTCAAGCGATTATAAAATTGAATCTATAAAGAAAGATTTAAAAATTAGTTTTAAACAAATAAACCTTACCTGTTTTGCTAAACGAGATAGTGTTAAAATATTAGAAACAGAAGGTTATTATATGTTTAATGAGCTTTTATTTCATGGAAAAAATGGAGTGATTACATGGGATAGATCAAAATTATCTAGAGATTCGGTTTATGCTGAGATAAATAATTACAATCTAAATCTTAAAAAATCGGAATACGTAATTGACAGTGTATTATTGTACAATAAACTTTATTTCGATAAGCCTCTATATGGAATGTTAATCGATAAGGTGCTAAATACTAGCTCATCACAAGTTATTTCATATCCTAAATTTAACTCTTTTACAAAGCTGTTTAATCTTAAAGAAATATATAAAGATGTAAATTATTCGGGAGGTTTTGCAATGAAGGGAGAGCGCTTCTACGGAGCAGGTTCCGAAGAAACTCCCGCTCGATTAGAGTTTTTTAGAAAAGATACTTCTGTATTAGAAGTTAATTCTAAGATATTTATCTTTAAAAAAGGACAAATCTTATGTCCTAATGCCGAAATTACATTTAGGTTAGATAGCGATTCCATCTATCATCCAGGACTTAAATTTAATTTTAATACAAAAAAGCGATTAATAACCTTAACGCGTGACAAAGAAAATATGGGTAGGGCACCTTACAAAAATACGTATCATAATATTGATATGATGGTTGGTAAATTAACTTGGGATATGGCAAAACCTAAGTTAGAATTTGCTCCAGGTCCAATTCAAAAAGTAGCCTATTTTGAGTCTGCAGATTATTTTAGTGAAGATCATTATTTCGATATTCAAAAAATGGATGCTGTGAATCCTTTGGTAGCTGTGCGGCGATATGTAAAAATAAATGCGGGAGTAAATACGTTTTATGCCGACGAATTTGCCGATTATATGCGAATGTCTATTCCTGCTGTACATAAATACCTTTTGGGCTTAGCTTTTGACGGATTTATCACCTATAATCTTAACGAAGATAAAGTAACGGTTCAAGAAAAACTTAACCATTATCTACAAGCCAGTGTTGGAAAAAAAGATTATGATGTAATTGGTTTTATTTCTAATACAGATCTTAAAAATGGAGAGTTAAGTTTAATGACTAAAGAATTAAAAATGTATGGTGTTAATCAAATATTTTTGTCTGATTCTCAGGATGTTGTCGTTTTTCCTAAAGGTGGAGAAATTAGATTAAAGAAAGATAGAGATTTTACATTTGATGGGCAGGTAAATGCCGGTTTGTTTTATTTTTATGGAACCAATTTTGAGTTTTCTTATAGAAATTTTAAAATTGAATTGAATAATGTAGAAAGACTTCAGATGCATGTTAAAAGTAAAACTGAATTTGATAAATATGGAGAACCTGTCTTAATACCAGTAGAATCGCCTATGCATAACATTGTTGGAGATTTGTTAATTGATAAACCGTTTAATAAATCAGGGGTTAAAGATTCGCCTCAATATCCAATATATAATAGTCGCGAAAACTCTTATGTTTACTACGATAGTCCTAATATCCAAGATGGATCGTATGGAAAAGATGATTTTTATTTTCAAGTTTATCCTTACTCGTTTGATAGTTTAGATAACTTTGATAGAAAAAGTTTAGACTTTAAAGGATATTTTAATTCAGCAGATATTCTTCCTGGATTTGAAGAGCAATTGGTACTTAGGCCAGATTATTCTTTAGGATTTGTAAGACAAACTCCACCAGAAGGTTATCCTATTTATAAAGGAAAAGGAAATTTAATTGGAGAAATTGACTTAAGTAATCAAGGTTTATTGAGTAGTGGTGAATTGAGATACCTAACATCTGTAACAAAATCGTCTCAAATAACTATGTTACCTGATGTTTTTAAAGCAGAAGCTGAGCGTTTTGATAATACTAAAACAACAGGCCCACCAGAATACCCTTTGGTTGAAGGTATAAATGTACATGTTGAGTGGTTTGCTTATCAAGATAGTTTAATAACAGAGTCTGTTGATAAACCTATTAAAATGTACAACGATTCAACCTCCTTGATAGGAGCTACAATTTTAGAACCAACAGGTATGACAGGTTGGGGAATGATTGATTTAACAACAGCAGAATTAATTGCAGAAAAATATCGTTTTAATGAAAATACATTTGATTCTGATACCGCTAGTTTTAACCTAAAAACAGCAGGAGCCGAAGATTTTGACTTTAAAACAAACAATGTTAGTGCTCATATTGATTATATTCAACGAAAGGGAGTTTTTAAATCTAATGGAGAAGCCTCTTTTGTTGAATTTCCTAAAAATCAGTATATCTGTTTTATGGACCAGTTTACGTGGTATATGGATAAAGAGATTTTAGAGATGAGTGCAAGTGATAAGGCTCAAGAAAAAGTGAAAACTAACGAAGATTTAGGTCCATTAATGGAAGAGGATATAGAATTAGAGGGGTCTCAGTTTATTTCGGTGCATCCTCGACAAGATTCTTTAAATTTTATAGCTCCAATAGCTACATATAATATTAGAACTAAACTGATATCTGCTAAAGATGTAAGGTATATTAGAGTTGCCGATGCGGTTATTTTCCCTAAAGACGGTGTGGTTGAGGTTGAAAAAAGAGCTGTAATGCGAACCCTTGAAGATTCGAGAATTGTTGCAAATAGTGCAACTCGCTATCATACGGTTTACAATGCAGCAACAAATATTTATGGCCGCAAAGAGTATACTGCTTCGGGAGATTACGATTATTATACGCAAGATAGCTTAAAAGAAGTGATTCATTTCGATGTAATTGGAGTTGATTCGACCATGCAAACCTATGGACGAGGTAAGATTGGGATTACAGATGATTTTACTTTTAGTCCTAATTTTGCTTATAACGGAAAGGTAAAGCTATTTTCTAACGATGAGCACTTAACTTTTTCTGGTTACACAAAAATTTCTCATGATTGTGATAGAACAAAACCACAATGGTTTAAGTTTCAGTCGACAATAGATCCACAAGATATTTATATTCCTGTTACATCTCCAATGGAAAATATAAACGAGTCTAAGCTTCATGCTAGTTTGATGATTACTAACGATTCGGCTCATATTTTTCCTGCCTTTTTAGGTCAACATGAAAAATATAGTGATACAGAAATTGTTCCGGCAGAAGGTTATTTAATCTACGATAAAGAAGACGGTAAATATAAAATTGGAAGTAAAGATAAATTAGAAGAACAAAGTTTGCCGGGTAATTATATAAGCCTCCATCATTCTGTTTGTAATTTTTATGGAGAAGGTGTTATAAATTTAGGAACTGATTTAGGTCGTTTTGAGATAAAAAATGGAGGTACAGTAAATCAGAATGCACTAGGAGAGAGCACTAAGTTTAATTTAGTGATGTTCTTAAAATTTTATTTTAATGACAAGTGTTTAAATATAATGGCAAAGGATTTAAAATTATCGCCTAGTGGATTTACTCCTGAAGATATATACTACAAGGGGATTACCGAAATAGTTGGGAAAGATGAAGCCGAAGCCTATATTGCTCAACAAATGCTTGGAAGTCATAAAAAATATCCTAAAGAACTTGAAGAAGGAATTGTTATTAGTGAATTAACTTTAAAATGGGACCCTATTAAAAGAGTTTATAATTCCGATGGTCCAATAGGAATAGGAAGTATATTGAAAAAGCAAGTTGATCGTTTATTAGATGGGTATATTCAAATTGTAAAAAGTAGGAGAGGGAATAAGTTTTTCATGTATCTCGAAGTAGATGCCGATCATTGGTATTATTTTGATATGAGTAGAAATGTCTTAAAAGTAATAAGCTCTAACGAAGAATTTAATACTATTTTAAGAGAAATGAAACCTGCTGACAGAAAATTAAAAGCAGAAAAGAAATTAATGCCGTATTCTTTCTACCCAACAACAGCAAGAATAAAAGATAAATTCTTAAAACAATTTAAAGATAGTGGAGAGGAAGAAGGAGAGGAGGATAATTCTGAAGAACCTGCTGCCGAAGAAGAATATTAAGTTTACTTAGTTGTAAGTCAGTTGAATATGTTTTTTCAATAAAAAGCGTATCATTTTTTAGTAGGAAAAGAATAATAATTAATACATTTGCTTTAGAAGAAAGAAGCAATTTTATATGAAACAAAAGAACATCACAAATACTATTCAAGATTTATTATTAGAATATAACTATGTGATAATTCCAGACTTAGGAGGATTTGTTTCTAAATATGAATCGGCAAAAATAATTTCTAGAAACAATATTATTCAAGCTCCAAGTATACATATTTCTTTTAATTCAAGTTTAAAAGAAGATGATGGACTATTAATTAATAGATATGCAAAACAATTTAGTATTTCTATTGACAAAGCTAAATTAGACGTTAAAGAATATGTGAAAAATATATTTTTTAAATTAGATGAAGGACAATTTGTTGTTTTTGATAAAATTGGAAAACTTAAGTTTAATCAACAATTAAACATAGAATTTCATACAGATCATACCGATAATTACAATGCTTATTCGTATGGCTTAGTTAATGTAGCTTGTGTAGCTCTTAATGATAACGAAATTGTTAGTAGTAAGAATAGATTATTATTTACAAAAAGTACTTTAAAGAAAGTTGCTGTTATAATTCCTTTTTTAGTTGTCGGATTAATATTATCGATGTATTTGAATAAAATAGATTTCTTTTCAAGTAAAATAGGTCAGCAGGCTTCTGTTGTTTCAAGTTTAATAGATCAACCCGAAAGTCATATATCGAAAATCGAAGATGCATCAAGTATTTCTGCACAAATAGATTATAAAACAAATAAAAAAAATGCGTTAGCATATACAGAAGAAAAAAATGGTATCGATTTAGAAGAAAAAGTTACTGTTGAAAAGAATGATAATGCTATTGTTGTTGAACTAGAGAAAGAAAAAGCTCCTGTTGAAATTATTAAGGACGTTCCTGAAAAAATAGAGTCTTCAATAAAGCTTATAAAACAAAACAAATTCCAATTAGTTGCAGGTAGTTTTAAAAGTAAGAAAAATGCAGAACGTTTGGCAAAAAAGATACAAAAACTAGACTTTGAATCTAATGTGGTTAAAAGTGGTAGTAAATATCGAGTAATTGCTGCATCTTATACCGAAAAGTCGGAAGCGATTAGTGTTAAAAAGCTTCTAAAGAGTAAGAAAATTTCTACTTGGATTAATACACTTAAATAACATATTTATATATTTAAAAACGGGGTTTATTCTTAAAAATAAACCCCGTTTTTTATTTATACACTTGATTGATAAGGTAATGAATCTTAAAGCATTTTTAAGAAACTAACTTCTTTTTCGCTTAAATATCTCCAAGCTCCTCTTTTTACATTTTTCTTAGTAATACCAGCAAAATAGACTCTGTCTAATTTACGAACATGGTAACCTAAATGATCGAACATTCTTCGAACAATTCTATTTCTTCCAGAATGCAATTCAATACCAATTTTCTTTTTATCATCTAAATCAATATATGAAACTTCGTCGGCATGAATCTCACCATCTTCTAAAGTTAAACCCAAAACAAGTTTATCCATGTCCGATTTTGTTAATGGTTTATCTAAGTTAACTTGATAAATTTTCTTAATATTACTACTAGGATGTGTTAGTTTCTTAGTTAAGTCACCATCGTTTGTAATTAATATTACGCCTGTGGTTGGTTTATCTAACCTTCCTACAGGGTATAGACGCTCTGTACAGCAATTTTTAACAATATCGATAACGGTTCTTTCGCCACGTTCGTCAGAAACAGCAGATATAACAGCTTTAGGCTTATTAAGAATAATATATACCTTTGATTCGTTTTTAAGTAATTGGCCTTCTAGTACAACTTTATCGTAGGGTTGAACTTTATAACCCATTTCTGTAATTATATCTCCATTAACGGTTACAACTCCCGCTTCAATGTATGTGTCAGCCTCTCTACGTGAGCAAACACCAGAATTAGCAATATATTTATTTAGGCGGATAGGACCCGACTTCATTTCTACATCGGTCTCAACTCTTGCAGTTCCTGTATTGGGTTTACGACCTTTTACTCCATAGACTTTTTTTGATTTAAACTCTTGTTTTTTATCTGCAGGACCTTTAATCTTACTTTTACCAACTCTTAATCCTGAAAAACTCTTTTTTTTACTTTTAGGATTCTCATTAGAATTGGACTTTCTTTTATTCTTATTATATTGTGTCATAACTATTTCGATATAAGTAGAGTTTAACTTGAAATATGTTTTACAATCAGTTTAACTCAAATATTTTAAAAATGCAAAGTTAAGGTATTAGAACCTAAGTTAAAACTTAAATAAAAGAAAGTTATTTAAGTGCAAAATTAATGCATATCTATGTTTTGGTTAGATTAATTCTATATCAATTCCTTTGAATGTTAATTTTAAGTATTCTTCTTTTAAGAATCAATAGTTTTTATAACTTTATATTCTAATATTAAAACAAAGCAAAATGAATATTGGCTTATATTTTGGATCATTTAATCCTATACATATTGGGCATTTAGCTATTGCTAATTACATGATTGAGTATTCGGATATGGAGCGGCTCTGGTTTGTTGTTAGTCCACAAAATCCTTTTAAAGAAAAGAAGTCTCTTTTAGCAGAAAATCATAGGCTTAGCCTGGTAAATACAGCAATAGAAGATGATTTAAGATTTAAGGCGTCTAATATTGAGTTTTCGATGCCCCAGCCTTCGTATACAATAGATACACTTACTTATCTCAGAGAAAAATATCCAGAACATAATTTTTCTTTAATAATGGGAGAGGATAATTTAAAAAGTTTTCATAAATGGAAAAATTATGAAATAATACTTAATAATTATCAAATTTATGTTTATCCAAGAGATTATAAAACAATTTCGAAGACAAAATTTGAGGACATTAAAATAGTTGAAGCACCATTAATAGAGGTGTCTTCGAGTTTTATTAGAAAAGCAATTAAGGAAAAAAAAGACGTCCGGTACTTTATGCAATCTAAAGTATCTGAGTATATAAAAGAAATGCATTTTTACGAATAAACAGTGAGACTCTTTATTTGTAGACTTTACTTAAATTATAAAATAAAAAAATGCTATCTTATATTAATCTTAAGATAGCATTTTTTGTTATAATAATAGTAAGGTATTATTTACCTTCTCTATATTATTCTTCAGTAGCAACTTCCTCAGTAGTAGCTTCTTCTGTAGTAACCTCTTCAGTAGTAGCCTCTTCTGTAGCAACTTCCTCAGTAGTTTCTTCTGTAACAGCTTCTTCTACAGCTTCTTCAGCAACAGGAGCTTCTTCAACAACTTCTTCAGTAGCAACTTCTTCTGTAGCAACTTCGTCTGTTGTAGCTTCAGTAGCTGTATCTCCACCACAAGAGTAGAATACAGAAAAACTTAATACGGCAAATGCCATTAGTACTAGTTTAAAATTTTTCATCTTTTTTAATTTAAGTAGGATTAATAATCTAATAACTTCATTTACAAAAATATAATAATTTTAAAGAATTCAAAGTTTTTTACAATCTTCTTTATAACTACTTTTTAATAGTTTGATTTCTGTCTGGTCCTACCGAAACAATGCGAATAGGTACACCAACTTCTTGTTCAATAAATTTAATATATGTTTTTAATTCTTTTGGTAATTCATCAAAACGTTCAATCTTAGTAATATCTGTTTTCCACCCAGGGTATTCTGTATATATAGGTTTAATTTCAGATTCAGTATCGTAAGGAAATTCTTTTGTAATTTCTCCATTTATTTCGTAAGCAGTAGCAATTTTGATTGAGTCAAAACCATCTAATACATCAGACTTAGTCATAATTAATTGAGAAACACCATTAAGCATAACCACATATTTTAAAGCAACAAGGTCCATCCATCCGCATCGGCGAGGTCTTCCTGTGGTTGCACCAAATTCGTGACCAACTTTACGTAACTCATCACCATCGGCATCGAAAAGTTCGGTAGGGAAAGGTCCACTACCTACTCGTGTACAATACGCTTTAAAT
>Ga0256826_1002542_pt1 | contig 11061 bp, 8 predicted proteins | sample CV79metaG_FD_185975 | JGI IMG/M metagenome (GOLD analysis project Ga0256826, IMG submission 185975) | Hydrothermal vent microbial communities from East Pacific Rise, Pacific Ocean - CV79 | ecosystem: Environmental > Aquatic > Marine > Hydrothermal vents | place: Pacific Ocean: East Pacific Rise... | reverse complement strand
ATTATCAAATTTTCGTGTCCAAATTGCACCAGCTATTTCATTGTCCACTAATGCATAAAGACCTAAATCTTTACTACTCAGACCATAAAACTCAGTATATTTTAAAAGTTCTTCTGGCTTATTTGGATGTGCATACTCAAACATATTTACAACTATTTTTTGTTCACTTGAACGTAAGAAATAAAGTTCTTGACTCATTCTAACTCCCCTAGTTTTATCTCATAACTCTCATTTATTTCATCAAGTTCTGTCTGGACTACTTCTAGCTCTTCAAAGCTCTCTTCCACCTCTGTCTCTTCTGAAGAAACCAACTTAGATAGTTCCATAAGTACCGAGCTATCGCCCGCATTTGAAGCTTCTATAAGCTCTTGGTGATGTACTTCAAGCTGTTCTTCGATCTCCATGATTTTAGACTCAAGTTTTTCAACTTTTTTCTTAAGGGGTGAGGTGATTTTATTTCTTTGTCTGACTAGCTCTGCTTTAAGTTTTTTGTTCTCTTTAGTGTTAGACTTTGGAGCAGTTTTAATTCTCTCTTCACCCTCTTCTTCTTCCCAACCTATCTTCTCTAAAAACAGATCATAACCACCATCAAAATATTCAGCACCATTTTTAGCAAAAATGATAAGTCTATCACACACACGGCGAAGTAGCTCTTCAGAGTGTGTTACGATAATAACTGCACCATCAAAGTTCTTTATTGCTTGTGTAAGTGCTTCTATACTGTCCATATCTAAGTGATTTGTTGGCTCATCAAGAAAGAGTAGATTTACTTCTCTTGCTAAAATTTGACCAAGCATTACACGAGACTTTTCACCACCAGAGAGTAGTGAAACTTTTTTATCTGCACTATCTCCACTAAACATCATAGCCCCACAAATACTTCTTATAACCTGAGTAGAGAGTTTTGTATTTGCTGAGTGAATCTCATCCATCACTGTTGCATTTGGATGAAGACGAGATATATTTGTCTGTCCAAAATGTGCGAATTCTATAGATGGATGCATTGTAATTGCACCACTTAAAACTTGCAATTCATTAGCAAGAGTGTTTAATAATGTTGACTTTCCCTTACCATTTTTCCCAATAATACCTATACATTCATTGCGTTTTATGTTAAAACTTATATCTTTAAAAAGTAAATTATCTGCTGTATAACCAAAACTTAAACTATCTGCTTCAAGCATAATTTTACTCGGTGTTTCTTTAAAGTTAAAATCAAAAGAAAGAGTATTATCTAATGCTAAATCATCAAGTAAATCCATCTTCTCTAACTGTTTTACTTTTGATTGGGCAAGAGATGCAGTAGAAGCACGAGCCTTATTTTTAGCTATAAACTCCTCTAGCTCTTTTACTTTTTTATCTTGTGCTATTTTTTGTTTAGCATAGAGTTCATCATTTGCTGATAGTTGTTCATAAAACTTATGTGTAGAACCGGGTATCATCTCTATCTGTTTACGAACAATCCCCATAGTATGTGTACAAACAGCATCCATAAAGTTTCTATTGTGAGTGATTAAAATAACTTCACCCTCAAATGCTCTTAAAAAATTTTGTAACCAACGAAGAGAGACAATATCAAGGTAATTTGTTGGTTCATCAAGCAGTAGTAGATTTGGTTCAGTCACAAGTAGCTTTGCAAGATTTATACGTATTTGAAAACCACCAGAGAAAGAGAGAGGATTTTTATCTAAATCTTCATTTACAAAACCTAAACCAAAGAGAATTTTTTCAACTCTATAAACATCATATTTCATCTCATCACTAAGAGCTAAAGCAGCCTCTTCTCTTAATGTTGTTTCACTAAATTCAAGATGCTGCTTAAGTGTACCTATCTTATAATTTTTAGGTATTATCACTTCTCCACTATCTGGAGATTCTTCACCTAGAATTATCTTAAAAAGTGTAGATTTCCCACTTCCATTTCTTCCAACTAATCCACTTCGATTACCGGCATTTAGTTTAAGGTTTAAATTTGAGAATAACTCTTGTGAGGCGAAGTTCTTTGATATATTTTGTAACTGAATCATATGTCTCTTTTGATAAAATAATTTATTTGTATTATATCATATAAGATATATTGAAGATTAATATTTGTTTTGTTATATCTGTGATACAATTTAACAACAAAAGTTACTACATGCTAGAGGATAAATATGAAAAAAGTAAAATTAAAACTTTTATTGCTACTTATTTCAATCTTTCTATTTTTAAATATCCTCTCATTAAGCATTGTTGAATCAAGTAAAAATGATAAAATTCAAATTGCTTTAAAAGAAAACCTCGATGATTTACAGACACACTATCAAATACTCCTTTATCACCAATCATCATTAGCAGATGCTGTACACTTGGAAACAGTAACCCTTATAAAAAACTTTACCAATATTATGACAAAAGCAGTAACTGCATCAGAACAAGATAAAGATTTACTACGACAAGAGCTATATAACTTACTTATAAATAAATATAAAATACTCAAAATGCAAGGTATATTACAGTATCACTTTGTTCTACCAAACAATGAATCATTTTTACGAATGCATAAACCTAGTAAGTATGGTGACAACCTAACAAAAATAAGAGAGGACTTTAGATTAACAAATAAAAATAAAGTAGTTATCAAAGCTTTTACACAAGGAAGAACTGCTCATGGATTTAGAAACACCTATCCACTTTTTGCAAAAGATGGAACTCATATAGGTGCAATGGAAATCTCTTTTTCAAGTGATAGTTTACAAAAGTATCTGACTAATATTAGTAGAATTCACACTCATTTTTTAGTTGATAAAAGTATTTTTGATGCAAATGCATGGCAAAGAAATGATCTTATACTGAAATATCGACAAAGTGCTGAAAATCAAAACTTTATGATTACTATGAATAAGGCTCACACTGTGGCTAAATGTATTGATGAGGTAAACTATAAATTTAAAGATAAAAAAGAAAAAATTGCACAAGGTATAAAAACTAAGAAAAGGTTTGCTGTTTATACCAAAGTTAATTCAAACTATACTTTAGTTGCTTCTTATTTACCTGTTTTAAATATAAAAAAAGATAAAGCTTTAGCATGGATAGTTTCATATGAGAAAAGTCCATTTATAAATGATACAATCCAGACTAGTAATAACATTATTATACTCTTTGCTTTAGGTTCACTTATACTTTTATATCTCATATACACGCTTGCCTTAACTAGACAAAAAGTTCTATATGAACATAAACTAGTCAATGATGTACTTAACTCAACCGATGATATAATGTTTGCCACAAATTTTAAAACTATTAGTTTTTCAAATCGTAAATTTCGAGATTTTTTTTCTGTAGCAGATACAACTGAGTTTAATAAAAATAAAAATATATTAGATTTATTTGAGGCAAAAGATGGTTACTTGCATAAAGACTTACTGAATAAATCTCAAACTTTTACAACTTTAATACTTGAGACTAAAAAAGAGAATAGAGTAGTTGGACTTGTTAATAAACACTTTATTCTTAAATCATTCAATATCACATTGACAGAGACTTCTGATACTGAAGATAAAAGTTATCTTGTTACATTAACAGATATTACAGAGATGAAAGAAAAAGAACGTAAAATTCAGAAAAAAGCATATACGGATGGTCTTACAGGTGTTTTTAATCGTAATAAATTTGATGAAATTTTAGAACAAGAATTTTATAGAAATATACGCTATAAAAGAAATCTTAGTATCGCTATTATTGATATTGATAATTTCAAGATATTTAATGACACTTTTGGTCACTTAGTCGGGGATGAAGTTCTTATAATGCTTGCAAAAAACTTAGCTTCTAGTATAAGAGATGCTGATACTTTTGCAAGATGGGGTGGTGAAGAGTTTGTTATCTTATTTCCTGAAACTTCAAAAGAAGATGCAAGACTAATTTGTGATAAACTTAGAAATGATATAGAAAAACTTTCACACAAAGAAGCAGGAGGGATAACTGCCAGCTTTGGAGTCGCACAATATCAAAAAAATGATACAATCGATAGTTTATTCAATCGATGTGATAAAGCTCTATATGAAGCAAAAAATCTTGGAAGAAATAGAGTAGTTGTTAAATAGTACTCTATTTTAATTTTTTATTACCATAATATCGATAAAGATATTCGGTAGTAGTTTTTTCATCTTCTTTACTTATTGGTGCTTTATAAACATCTCTCATTCTTACAACTATTTTATTCCAAAACTCTTTTGATTGTTTACCCTGATTCAAAATATATCCATAAGAGTGACACCATTGACAGTTTCTTTGCATTGCTCCAAAATCTTTATCAACCGCAATTGGAAATGTTATACTAGGTAACTTTACATCCTTTTTATATCCAGCTTCTAAAATAGATATCATCAAAAATGCTATTAAAAGTAATTTTTTCACTTTAATTATCCTACTTTGATAGTTACGCTATCAATTCCATTATATTTATATCCACCATGGTTCCACTGTATATCACTAGAAAATGGTTGCTCTTCACCAAGTCTATTTACTGCCTTTGCCATAATAGTTAGTTTTCCTTTACTCATAGGCTTAAATGCATACTTAAAGACCCTAAATGCATAAAGAGAGAGTTCATCCTCAAGCTCTGCATTATTCCATGTTTTTCCATTGTCTAATGATATAAGAACTTCTTTAATTCCACTACCACTATCAAAGGCTACACCTTTGAGTAATACATTTGACATTACATCAATTTTACTATAACTTGTAGGGTATCCAATAAGAGACTTTACATTCATAGTAGTTATTGGCTTAGTTTTAACTGCTAGAGTATCTGGTGTCTCGCATTCACATTCATTATCTGGTATACGATAAGCTGTATCCATAAAAAATATCTCTTTATACTCTTTTGAGACTGTTATTTGTGTCAGCATTTTCACCCAACTATCTGAGTACATTCCAGGAATAATTAAACGCAGTGGATAACCATTTAAAAAAGGAAGTTCTTCACCATTCATCTCATAAGCAACTATCACATCATCACTAACCTCATGAATCTCTAGCTCACGTGAAAAGCTTGGTGCTGAGGGGAGAATAGAACTATCACTTCCATTTAAGCCAAGCCATGATGCCCCATCTTTAAGATCAGCTTTTTTTAAAATATCTTTTAACCTAACTCCCTTAAATTTTGCACATCCCATTGCCCCACTACCCCATTGAATTCCACTAGTTTGAGGTTTAAAAGCAGAACGGGAATTTCCTCCACATTGAAGTACAGTAGTAATCTCAACTTGTTCATAATCATTTTTTAAACTCTCCATAGATATAGACAGAGGATTATTAACATCACCATGAATACTAAGTCTATAAACACTAAGATAATGTTGTGTCGGTATTTTAGGTGAGTGCCAGCGCACAAAAAACTCATTATTGTCTGTGATTGCCTTTGTAAAGGCACCTCTTGGTGTTTCAAGTAAAGGAGGTCTATCTGAGTATGTAATAAGTGGTTTCTTTTGTGGAAACGAAACTTCAGATACTTTACGAGAGTTAGTAGGTTGCCCAGTAAGGGCAAAAATTTGTGTTGGTGTTAATATCAAAGCTGCAGTAGCTAAAGATACTCTAAAAAAATCTCTTCTTTGCATTTATATCCTAACGATTTATTTATGTATTTTAGCATCAAAGCTATCAATTATAAATAAAAGGATATACTTTTACTATGAATGACACAACAGATTTCACAACATTAACACTTAGAGTCGTAATTTTCGTAGTAATTGCAGGAATATTTTTCTTTGTTTTAAAAGGGGAAAAGAGGAGTTAAAGAGCTTAATGCTCTTTAACTATATTGTCTAGACTATGAAATAACTTCTTAGATGCTATCTCTGTCTCTTTAAAAAGTTTAATAATTTCATCTATATTACCACTCTCTAATAAATTCATAGCTTGATTTATATTATCATGTATTTCTCTATGAGGAGCTGTCATAGCTTTAAATTCAGCTTGATTTCCAAACTGTTTTTTCCCTTCACCTTCATGCCATTTTCCAAAATTACATTTAGTATGATCACCTAGTTCAGGATCAGCTTCACCTCTAAACATTGATGAATATGTATGATTTTTATAAACCATATGATCAAGTTTAGCCATATTTGCAAAAAGCTCATGTCCAATAATTTCATTATCACGAGTAATCTCTTCAGCATTATGAATAAGTACTTGAAGAACTTCTACAAACTCATCTAAAGTATTTTGGGAAGAGATAGAATACTCTTCTATCTTCTCGCTATTTTCACTCATGCTCATAGAATTTTGTTTTAGAACACTAATGTTTGCTTCAACTTCACTTGTAGCTTTTTGAGTACGTTCAGCAAGCTTACGAACTTCATCAGCAACAACTGCAAAGCCTCGACCATGCTCACCTGCTCTAGCCGCTTCAATAGCTGCGTTTAAAGCAAGTAAATTTGTCTGATCTGAAATATCTTTGATAAGTGTAATTACATTAAAGATCTCTTCAACATTAGAGTTAAGCTCATCAGCAGAAGATCTTGAATCTCCGACCATTTCTGTGATGCTACCTATTGCATTTTTCATATTATCTGTAGATACTGTTACATTTTGAATAACTTCACTTGTTTTTGCATTAAGCTCATTAACAAGATTAACATTTGCAACATTACTACCCATACTATTTCTAAGATTATTTGCATTATCTACTGCACCGTGAATCATCTCAGTTGAAAGTGCAAGAGTTAGCCTATTTTTCTCAGCTTCTGCATGTGCTTCTTTTGCAGAATCTTCAGCTCTAAGTGCTTCTTCTTTAACTTCTATAGCAATCTGTTCAACCTTCTCTAAGAAGGTATTAAAGCTTTTACTTGCATGACCTAGTTCATCATTTGATTTAACAGGTAAACGTTTTGAAAGATCAGCATCACCTTCAGCTAACTCTTCTGCCACCTCGGCAAGATTTAAAATTGGATCAGAAATAGTTCTCTTAATTACTACCATTAAAAATAGTAAAATAAATACATCTAAAATAGCCATAATATAGACTTGTCTAATTAGTGAGTCTTCAGATTTTGAAATTACACTATAAACATTTTCTACATTTTCACCTACTAAAGCATAACCTACTATATTGTTAGAAAAATCTAAAATTGGTTCAGATACTATAAAATACTTATCAGTTGTTTGATAGTGATCTGTTTTGGCAATATTGATATTTTTCAAATCATTGAAAAAATCTCTATTTACTACATTTTCTTTTATTGCAAGTCTATAATCTGAAACTGCAGGAGCATCTTTAAGTGACTTAGAGATTGATAGATACTCATTTTTCATTACAATTGCTATAGCATAGCCATTATTTTTTTTAGCAGTTTTAACAATTGAGTTTAAGCCTTGCATAAACTCTACAGAACCAAGATACTCGCCATTACTTATAATAGGAGAAATTCCACGAAGAACAAGACCAGCACGTCCAAGTTCAATAGCAACTAATGGCTTCTTAGTTTTTTTAACCATTACTACAGTTTTTCGAAAACCACTTAAATCATCACCATGTTTTTTACTATTCCAAGCTCTTAAGAAACTATAAACATTAGCATCATGAATATGTATTTTAATATTTTGATAGTTAGTATACTTTTTAAATTCATTAGAAAGAGATTTCAAGCCATTAATAGCAATAGTTCGATTGTTATCTTTTAATGCTCTAACAACATCATAGTTTTTTGAAATATTTATGGCATTTGTGATACCTATATTTTCTTTACCTGTAATTGCTTCTTTATAGACTAACCTAAGAGACTTAGACTCTGCACTATAAACATCTCTAGTCATCTCATTTATAGAATAAAAGTAATTAACTAATATAATTACAAATCCTATTAATATAGATGCTATTAGCGGTATATGTATCTTTTTACTTATCGAGATTGATTTAATATCTATCATATTTTCTTCTCCTTAGTAGATTATTTAAGTTTACCATTTCCATAATGTTTAAACAGGTAGTCAGTAACTGTTTTAACATCTTCATTTGTCATTGGCGCTTTAAAATGAACAATCATTTTATTTATTTTTTTTGCCCAAAAATTACGAGGTTGAGGACCTTGATTAATTATATAACCAAAAGAGTGACACATTAAACAATTTGCCTGAACTGCATCAAAACCCTTACCCATTTTTATCTCATAAGAGATATATGGAACTTCTACTTCACCTTCAACTTGTGCAAAAAGTGAACCGAATGTTAATAATGTTATTAATAATATTTTTTTCATATCTCTTCCTTATACTACTTCTATTGTAACTACATCGATACCGTTATATTTGTATCCACCATGATTCCATAAGATATCTTTTGATAATGGTTGTTCATTACCTAAACGATTTACTGCCTTAGCCATAATGTTTACTTTGCCGTAATCTTTTGGTTTATATGTAAATCTAAACTCAGTAAAGGCATAGCGTCCACCCTCTTGCTTAAGAATACATTTCTGCCAAGTCTTACCTTCATCAGTTGATATTAATACTTTAGAAATACCATGACCATCATCAAAGGCAACCCCACGAATAACTAAGTGTGAGTTATGATAAAACTTCATTCCATTTTCAGGGAATCCAATAATAGACTTAACATTCATATTTGTAATTGGTTTTGTCGGTTTAAAGTGTTTGTCTGGTGTTTCACTCTCTGTTTCATTATCTGGAATACGATAAGCAATATCCATAAAGAAAAGTGATTTATATTTATTTGTCACTGTAATATTACTAAGCATTTTAACCCAACTATCAGAGTAGTAACCAGGAATAACTAAACGAAGAGGATAGCCATTTAAGTACGGTAAATCTTCACCATTCATCTCATAAGCGATGATAACATGGTCATTTAGCTCATCAAGTTCTAGCTCTCTAACAAAGTTTGGAGTTTCATAGTAGGCAGCATTATCTTTACCATTGAAGCCTACCCATTTTGCATCTTTTGAGAGTCCTGCACGGTTAAGAAGATCAGATAATCTTACCCCTTTCCATTTTGCACCACCCATTGCTCCACTACCCCATTGGATACCACCAGCAACTGGATTAAATGCTGAACGACTATTTCCACCACATTGAAGTACAGCTTCTACTTCTACTTGTTCAAAGTCATTCTTTAACTCTTTAAGAGAGATATTTAACTCTTTATTTACCAGTCCATCAATTTTTATAGTGTATTTATCAGGATCAATATATGTTGGAATATCTGGAAGATGCCATCTAACAAAGAATTCATCATTTGAAGTTAGTGCTTTAGTAAAAGTACTTCTTGGTGATTCTAAAAGTGGTGGTCTATCTGAATATGTTATAAGTGGACGTTTTTCTGGAAAAGCCATGTTTGCAACTTTTCTATTATCTACTGGCTGAGTTGTTTCACCCGCAGATAAGTTTGTGCCTAAAATCGCGGCAGATGCGACTATAGAAGTTTTAAAAAAATCTCTTCTTTGCATAATTATTCCTTATTATTTTTATCTATGCATTTATTATAGCCCATTACATTTAAATGAAGGTAAATTAAAAGAAACTTTCCTATTTTGCTATATAATTATTTCCTTGTATTGGGATTTCAACTATTCCATTTTTATCGACAAAACGAACTTTAATTGTATGTGTAGCTTTTGCACTTACTGCACTAAAAACAGCAAAATGAAGGTGTGGACCACTTGAATAGCCTGTATTTCCAGAGTATCCTATTTTACTACCTCTTTCAACTTTATCACCAACATGAACGAGTACTCCATGTTGTTTCAAATGATAGTAAGTTGCGAATGTTCCATCACTGTGTAGAATTGTGATGTAGTTACCATCCTTTGCAAACTTTTTATCATAACCTCCAGTATTTGAATCTGATTTTGTTTTTATTACAACACCAGCTCGTGATGCATAGATATCTGTACCCTCATTCATCACAAAATCTATAGAGTATTTTGAATTACCTTTATGAGTATACTTACCATTATACCCTTGTGAAATCATATGTGATGTTCCTTTTGCATAAGGAAATCTATAGAGATAAGTATCATCATGAACTGCGTTTTTATTTCCTATAATCCAGCTATATTTATAGCTATATGAAGTTTTACCTTTTCCAATAATCAATGTAGTATAAATCTGTGTCGAATTAGCCTTAATAACGAACTCTTTAGTAGGTTTGGATAGTGTTGAAATATTTTTGTACTTTGCCTTTATATATACTGTTACATCATAAGGATTTGAGTTTTTCAAAAATACTTCAATTCTATTTTTAACTCTCTTTGTATAGATTGAAACACTATTTTTTGATTGTTTATTTGATGATTGGGAATTATAACTTGAATTGAGTATTTCATTATAGAACTCTTGTGTTGTTGCTTGAATAAGCTCTCTGTTTTCAATCTCTTTTTCAAGAATTTTACTCTTTTTATTTTGTCTATTATTTTCATAAAACTTCATAGCATTATTTTTAATATTTCTATTTTCAAGTAAACCATCAAGCTCATAAGAGGTGAGTTTAATAAACTTATCATAATCTTTATCAACTATAGATTTTTCTATCTCTTTATGTATTAAGTGTAGGAGGTAATCATAATTTTTTTGTAGTTTTCTTAGTTCTAGAAGATACTTTTTAATATCTTTTTTATTTTTTGAGATATCTACATTTTCACCATGTATTCGAGTATTTTTAGCTTCTTTATCAAACTTTTCTATCTCAACTTTTAGTGTTTGTATACTTAAAAACGCAGAAGTTTGTTCCACTGATTTATAAAGTGGTGTTCCTAGTCTAGCAAAAGTTTTAGGGTAAACATCTGCGTTTAAGAGCCCAGAAATAGTTAAGAAAAAGAATACAATTCTAAATATCATCACATATACTTAGGAATTAAACTCTTAATTTTTTTATATATTTTCTCAAAATCTGTTGAGTAAACACGAGTATTTGCAATACTTGTTATGAAGTTTGTATCTCTCTCCCATCTAGGCACTAAGTGCATATGTATATGCTCTGCAATACCTGCACCACCAGCCTTTCCAAGGTTCATACCAATATTTACTCCCTGAGCATTAAGCCCCTCTTTTAAGAGCTTGACA
>Ga0256826_1002541_pt1 | contig 11066 bp, 7 predicted proteins | sample CV79metaG_FD_185975 | JGI IMG/M metagenome (GOLD analysis project Ga0256826, IMG submission 185975) | Hydrothermal vent microbial communities from East Pacific Rise, Pacific Ocean - CV79 | ecosystem: Environmental > Aquatic > Marine > Hydrothermal vents | place: Pacific Ocean: East Pacific Rise... | reverse complement strand
TGGGCAACATTTTTCTTTACATCTTTAAGTGTAAAAAGACCTTTTAGGTTTCCTTTATCGTCAACCACAGGAAGTTTTTCTATTTTATTAGTATGCATAATCTCTTTTGCATCTTCTAAAGAGGCTCCTTGCTTAATCGTCATTAACTTAGATAATGGAGTCATAAGGTCTTCTACTTTAACACTGTCATCTGCTTGAAAACGCATATCACGATTGGTCATAATCCCTAAAAGTTTATCATGCGCATCAACAACAGGAACACCTGTAATTCCAGCATCACCCATTACTTGACGTGCTTCTTTTAGTGTCATTTCAGGATGAACAAAAATAGGATCAGTAATAAGACCATTCTCACTTTTCTTAACTTTTTTAACCTGTGCAACTTGCGTTTCAATATCCATATTTTTATGAATAATACCAATACCACCAAGATGTGCCATTGCAATAGCCGCTTCATATTCTGTAACTGTGTCCATTGCCGCAGAAACCATTGGGATGTTTAGTGAAATATTTTTAGTCAACTTAGTTGCAATACTTACCTCTTTAGGTAAAACTTCTGAGTACTGAGGTACAAGTAATACATCTGCAAATGTAAGTGCTCTTTTTTTAATGTTCATGTGGTTTCCTTATCTTTTAGTTTTAAGTGCATTTTCAAGGCCTAAAGCCCCGTCAAATAGTGTTTGTTCATCAAAAGCAGGTGCAATCAGTTGTAAACCAACTGGCATCCCGTTTTCGGCTGTCGCTACAGGTAGAGACAGAGCAGGCAATCCTGCAAGGTTTACTGAGATGGTGTACATATCAGAAAGGTACATCTCCATCGGGTCTTCTAATTCACCAATTTTGGGCGCTGTACTTGGAGCGACTGGTGAAAGAATTAAATCTGCTGTTTCAAATACTTTCTCAAAATCTTGCTTAATCAAACGACGTACTTTTTGTGCTTTGACATAATAAGCATCATAATAGCCAGATGAAAGAACAAAGTTCCCAAGTAAAATTCGACGTTTAACCTCTTCTCCAAAACCCTCAGAACGAGATTTTACAAGAGTGTCTTTCAAATTATCGCCATCCGCACGAGTACCGTAACGAACACCATCATAACGCGCAAGGTTAGTCGATGCTTCCGCCGTAGCTGTTACATAATAAGCAGAAATATCATACTTAGCATCTAAAAGTTCTGCTTCAACAATCTCATGACCTTCAGCTTTCAAAGTCTCAATGGTATCTGCATAAGCTTTTTGAATATCAGCAGACGCATCCGTTACGTAATGTGGAAGCACCGCGATACGAAGCTTACGCTCAGGCTTAAGGTTTTCACTTACAGGTGTATAGTCCATATCTACTGAAGTAGAATCTTTAGGATCATACCCTGAAATCATGTCATACAAAATAGCCGCATCTTCAACATTTTGCGTTAAAGGACCAATCTGATCAAGTGAGCTTGCATACGCACCTAAACCGTAACGTGAAACCCGACCATAAGTTGGTTTCATTCCCACAATTCCACAAAAAGCGGCAGGTTGACGGATAGAACCACCCGTGTCAGAACCAAGTGCAGCAATAGCAATACCACCAGCAACCGCAGCCGCTGAACCACCTGAACTACCACCAGGAACACAGTCCATATTTACAGGGTTAAGTGTTTTTCCATAACATGAGCTTTCTGTTGTTGAGCCCATTGCAAACTCATCCATGTTAGCTCTACCAAAAGGAGAAAGTCCCTTTGCTTTTAAGTTTGTAATTACCGTTGCATCATAAGGAGAAATATATCCTTGAAGGATTTTAGAAGCACCTGTAACGGACCACTCTTTTACTTGAATGTTATCCTTAATTAAAAGAGGAATACCTTCGCCAGACTCTTCCATTCCAACATAAGCATTTAAGACTTTTTTAGCTTCAATCTCAGATTTCAGTTCTTCACGAAAAGCTTTAATTTCTTCTGCTGATAGAGAAAGTGCTTCTTTAAGTGTAATCACATTTTTTCCTTTTTAATCTTTATAATATAAATTGCTACTGCTATGAGTACAAAAAGCACACCTACCGTTTCTACTATAAAGGAGAACGGTATAGGCTCACTTAGTGATGGCATTAGACCATTACCTCTTCACAACGTGTACATAATGACTCTTCAGCCGCAGACTTGAATTTCCAACAACGTGGACATTTATGTTCTGTTGATTTATAGATTGTAAATGTATCTCCATCCACTTCAAAAGTTCCAAAGTTTTCACCGGTACTTTTACTTAAAATTCCAGAAACTTGGAACCAATCTTCTGCATCTGTTTTATCTAAGGCATTAACCACTTCACTACTTGTTACAATCACAAGAGCTAAAGTGTCTTTAATCGTTTTTTCTTTCTTAAGTGCATCAACAATTACTGAGAACTGTGTTCTTGCTTCAGCCATATACGTCTCATTAAACAGTGAAGCCGGTGCATCAATTGGCTCATACACTAAGTCAAAGATATCTTCCGCATCACCCTTAAGTAGTGGAGGCAAGGTTTCTAAAATTTCATCTGCCGTGTACGTTAATACAGGAGCAAGAAGAAGTAAAAGAGGTTTTAAGATAATTGCCATTGCTGACTGAGAACCTCTACGTGTTGCTGAATTGGGAGCATCACAGTAAAGACTGTCTTTAGTCACTGCTAAGTAAATACCTGAAAGCTCATTTACAATAAAGTTAGTAATAACTGACATTCCTTGAACGTAGTTGTACTCACCAAACAGTTTTTGAGCTTCATCAAATACAAGACTTGCTTTAGAAACAATCCATTGGTCCATAATACCTAGGTCTTCATAAGCTGAAATACTCTCTAAGTCATTAATGTTTGCCATTAAGAATCTAAAAGTATTTCTAATTTTTCGGTACTGTTCTGCTGTCTGTTTTAAAATATCATCAGAAATTTTCAAGTCAGTCTGGTAATCAGAAAGTGCAACCCAAAGACGTAAAATCTCTGAACCGTACTGTTTGATAACCTTTTCAGGAGCAATAACATTACCCTTAGACTTAGACATTTTCTCGCCCTTAGAATCCACCGTGAAACCGTGAGTTAAAAGTGCTTTATATGGTGCCTTATGTTCAACTGCTGCAGAAAGGAAAAGAGATGATTGGAACCAACCTCTATGTTGATCACTACCTTCAAGATATAAATCAGCTTGGTATTTACCTGCATCATAGTTTCTAGATTTAAGAACTGAATTCCATGTAGAACCTGAGTCAAACCATACATCTAAAATATCAGTAACTTTTTCTAACTCTTCAGCTTTGTAACCTGAACCTGGGTACATTAGGTGTTCTATTGGCATTGAGTACCAAGCGTCTGAGCCTTGCATCTCAAAAATCATCGCGGTATAGTTAAGAACCTTCTCATCAAGAAGAACCTCACCTGTAGCTTTTACTCTGAAAAATGCAATTGGCACTCCCCAATCACGTTGACGAGAGATACACCAGTCTGGACGGTTTTCAACCATAGAAGTCAAACGCTTACGTCCTGTTGCAGGGTAAAATGAAGTTTCATCTATCCCTTGTTTCGCGATTTCTCTTAGTGTTTGTTCTTCACCCTCAGGCTTCTCATCTACAGAGATAAACCATTGACGTGTCGCTCTAAAAATAAGTGGCGTGTGTGAACGCCAACAGTGTGGGTATGAGTGCATAAATTTAGAAACTTTTAAAAGTTTATCACCTAAAAGTTCATTAATCGTGTCATTACACTTAAAGATATGTTTCCCTACAAACTCTTCAGGGTTAGGAAGTAGTTGATCTTTAACAACTGTTTCATCATAACAACCCGTTTCATCAACAGGCATAACCACTTCAAGGTCATACAAAAGACCTACACGGTAATCGTCTTCACCATGACCCGGAGCCGTGTGAACACAACCCGTACCATTTTCCATTAAAACGTGATCACCAAGAACGATAGTAGAAGGACGTCCATTTAGTGGGTTAATCGTATGTAGCTTGTCAAATACAGTCGCATCAAAAGTTTGAACTACCTTACCTTTAACCACGCCTTCTTCAATCATCTGATTATAAAGTTTTTCTGCAACAATGTAACCATCTTCTGTGCGAACATATTTTTCTTCAGGGTTAAGTGCAATACCTGTATTTGCAGGAAGCGTCCACGGTGTTGTTGTCCAGATAACAAGAGCTGCATCGCCTTCAATAGAAGTACGAACCTTTGCCTCATCAGAAAGTTCAAAAGCAACAAAGATAGAAAAATCTTCTTTATCTTCGTACTCAACTTCAGCTTCTGCAAGAGCCGTTCTTTCCGCCCATGACCAAAATACTGGTTTAGAACGTTCTGTAAGAAGACCTTTTTTTGCTACCTCACATAAAGTACGGTAAATGTTTGCTTCAAACTTGTAATCCATCGTTACGTAAGGCTTGTCCCAGTCAGCAATAATTCCTAATTCTTTAAACTCTTCTTTTTGAATGTCAACAAATTTAGCAGCATGTTCTCTACACAGTTTACGTACTTCGGCAGTTTCAAGAAGTTCTTTCTTCTTTTTTCCACCCAGTTTTTTCTCAACTTGTTGCTCAATTGGTAGACCATGACAGTCCCAACCTGGAGTAAAACGAACTGACTTACCATTGAAGTAGTTCTGTTTAATGATGATATCTTTTAAGATTTTATTTAAGGCATGACCAATATGAATATGTCCATTCGCATAAGGAGGGCCGTCATGCAGGGTAAAAGATTCCGCGTCTTTGCGATTTCGTTTCATCTTTGCATAAACATCTTTTTCAAACCACGCCTTGTAACGTGGTGCTTCATTGTTAAGTAAGTTCCCTCTCATTGGGAAAGCTGTATTTGGTAAAAGAAGTGTATCTTTGTAGTTCATCTATGTGTCCTAGATTAATATCATTATTTAAAATTTTTGCATTATATCTATAAAGCGATTAAAAAGGGCTGATATTTTTACTATTGTCTTGTACTACGATGTTTCAAGTGCCTACAAGTTGAGCCAGTTTATTTAACTATGTTATACTTTTGATAATTGCATTAAGGATTTTACGTGGAAAAAATAGTTTTATTTGTTGGTAGAAAGTTCAGAGTGAACACTCCTTTTAAAGAGTACATTAAAAGAGAAATTGCTTCTAGTATTGGTGAAATAAACTCGTATTATTTCTATCCTGAAAATGACAATGCCCTCTTTTTACACTTAGAAAGTATCCTTAAAAAAGAAGCTCAACTCCTTATTATCTCTACTAAATCTGCCTCAACTGTGGTAGGTAAACTTTTATGTACTATTACTGAAGACAACCAGATTCTAAAAGAGAACATGCTTATTCCTTCATCTACGTCTATTTTTGAAGACAACACTTATCTTTTACAGTATAAAAAATCGCAGATTAATCTTATCACTGCGGTCGAGAATGAAACCCTTCCTCAGATACTTATTAAAAATGAGACACGTTGTGCCAATGTACAAGTCTTTGACATGGACATAGAAACTGCCAATGCTTTACTCTTACCATTAGCACAGACCTATGAGGTAAAACTTCATTTTACGGCTTTAGTAAAAGGTTGGCTTACGCTTAATGTTGAAAGTAAAAAATACGGAAACATCTCTCAGTTTATCTCTTCAGCGACTTCATTACTCAACACAAAACTTATACCTGCATCAAATATAGCCGCTTATATCATAGAAAAACTCTCTCATGCAGGAAAGAAGATTTCTCTTGCTGAGTCTTGTACGGGAGGTTTAATTGCTTCGTACCTTACCAAAGAGAGTGGTTCATCTGCAATCTTTGATGGTTCATTAGTGACCTATTCAAACCTTTTAAAAGCTAACTGGTTAGCAGTTGATAATGCTATTTTAGAAGAACACGGCGCAGTTAGTAAAGAGGTGGTTTTAGAGATGAGTGAAGGAACGCTTAATGTGAGTGACGCAGATTATTCACTCGCGGTAAGTGGTGTTGCAGGTCCAGATGGTGGCAGTGAGTTAAAACCCGTGGGTACCGTTTTCATCTCGGCACGATCTAAAACAGATGTCATTGTGGAAGCCTGTCACTTTAATGGTGACCGAAACTACATTCAAGACCAAAGTGCATTGTACGCTATAAAAATGTTACTGACTTTAGATAAAGAGCTCTTTTTTAACTAGTTAAGGGCACCTCTAAATTCATAATAGATGTTGATTTTTGGGAGTTAATTGGAATTTTTAAAATTTCTTCAAAAAAGGCTTGACAAATGAAGCTCGTTTCCCTATAATTTCGGCCTCTTAAGCGTCAAAGCTTGAAAGAAAAAATGTCTTGTTAGCTCAGTTGGTAGAGCATCTCACTTTTAATGAGGATGTCGATGGTTCGAATCCATCACAGGACACCATGTTTTTAAAGTATAAATGGGCGTTTAGCTCAGTTGGTAGAGCGCTACCCTTACAAGGTAGATGTCACAAGTTCGAGTCTTGTAATGCCCACCATTTATATTTACGGTTGCGGTGGTAGTTCAGTTGGTTAGAATGCCTGCCTGTCACGCAGGAGGTCGCGAGTTCGAGTCTCGTCCACCGCGCCATTTTTTGTTTATTTACACTTAAGCTTAAAGCTCATGTACGATTTGTACACCTCACTTTAACCTTCAGCACAACTAAATCAAAAAACGAGTTTTTTTTACTTTCTTTAAAAAAGTATCATAACCTTGAAACAAAATTGTTTGTTTTACTTGACCCTTTCGTCTAGTGGCCAAGGACACTATCACTTCATGGTAGGAACAGAGGTTCAAATCCTTTAGGGGTCGCCATTTTATAGCGGTGTTTTTAGATTACAAAATCTAAAATTATTGATTTTTGTCTTTAATCAAGGCGAGAGTGACTAAGGTATACGTCAGTATCCGAAGGAACGATCAACAAAGAGTAAATTAAAAAGCAAAATTTTAGGGCGTTTAGCTCAGTTGGTAGAGCGCTACCCTTACAAGGTAGATGTCACAAGTTCGAGTCTTGTAATGCCCACCATTTTTGAAATATCTGCACGAAGCTTTTAGCTCACGTACAATGTACGCTACGCAAAAATCTTAGCACACCTATTCCAAAAACAAGTTTTTTTTAGTTTTTTGAAAACTATACTTACAACAGAAAGTTTACTTTCTTCTAGCACATGCGGTGGTAGTTCAGTTGGTTAGAATGCCTGCCTGTCACGCAGGAGGTCGCGAGTTCGAGTCTCGTCCACCGCGCCACTTTTTCAGTTAATTGCACAAAACAATCACACTTTATGTACTTAGGTACGCTTCGTATAATTCTTTTGCACAACTAACTTGAAAAAGAAACTTCTTTTTACTTTTGTAACTTTACTTACTTTTTTTTATTTTTGCTTTCCTTTAAATAAAGCTTGATATACTAAATCTTTTAGAAATTTCTATATTTTATAAAGTGAGACTGTATGTTTAAAACTCAGATTATTGTACTTATTTTTATGTTATTTTCACAAAGTGTTTTCGCTAGTAAGTTAGTTGAGATTATTGATGATGTTCAAATTAGAGGTACAAGTGATGATGGTAGAACTTTAAAGGTTTACTTTTATACTAGTACGCATCAAGACTGGGTTCGTAACGTTAGTTTTCAAGGTAAGCACATTCATTATGAGTGTGTTTTAACTAGCTTACAAAGTGAGATAAAGATTGCTGAAGCTAGTTCTGATTTAGATTCTTTAACATTTTTTCCAAGCTTTTCAACACGTAAGGCCAACCCTCATGCGCTTGTGTCTTGTAATGCTACAAATAATGGAAAAGTTTTTTCAAGTGCAAGAGAAGTTATACTAAAGTCAACTAAGCCATATAGATCACATAAAAAGTTTTCCCAGGTAAAAAATACAATAAAAATAACTTCAAACCACAGTAGCTACGATTTCAACAGAAAAACCTTAGATGAAATTGCACAAGACAATGCTTTACAATATCAATATGCTCCTAATATTTTTATTGAAAATCTACACATTTATAATATCAAAAAGCTCTCTTATAGAAATAATAATAAAACGCATATTATAATAAATGCTTCAAGTGGGAACTATCTCATCCCTGTTGCTAAGTTAAAAGAAGCAAAGCTTATAAATGTGTCTACTAAGTTACATAAACAACTTGAAGTATTTGCAGGGGTATCTATTAATAACAACATGCAAAGCACTAAAGACGAACTACTTATTCAACCTTAAATTAATATCCTCATGTAAAAGAATAAGTCCTTTTCATATCTCTACATTTACTTATTAACAGTACAATCATTTTACTTAATGGGTATGACTTAAGTCTGCTTTTGTTATTATCAAACTATTAAAAATATTTATACAAGGTTACTTTATATGAAAAAGACTTTATTCTCTGCTGCGGTGGTTACTGCTTTACTTCTTGGGGGTTGTGGTGGGGGAACTCCTTCTCCTTGGCAAAAGGCTGGCTTTGATGGAACAGAAGCACCTGCTCAATCTTGGGAAAAGTGGGAAGCACTTAGTGTTTCACCTAAGGACTATAAACGTTGGAGAGCTGCGGGGATTAAAACACCTGATGAGGCTAGAAAATGGATGAGAATTGGTGCTAAAAAGCCTACAGTAGCTTACAGTTGGATTAAACTTGGCGCCAACACACCAGCTAAAGTTAAAGAGTGGACTAAGGTAGGTGCTCATAATACTAAAGCTGTTAAACAGTGGCAAAAAGCAGGTGCAATGACACCTCAAGATGTAAATACTTGGGCAAAAGCTGGTGCTACACATCCTGAAGATGTTGCTAAATGGACTAAGGTTGGTATTAAGTCAGCTAAAGATGCTCAGGCTTGGAAAAAACTTGGCTTTAACATTGAAGAGATTGGTGCTTGGAAGAAAGCCGGTGTTACTAGTTTTCCTGAAGGTAAGGCGTGGTTAAAACTTCATGTTAAACACCCTAAACGTGTAAAAGAGTGGAAAGACGCTGGTATTGCTACTCCCCAAGAAGCAGGAGAGTGGATTCATGCAGGTATCCCTTTAGCTAAGATTGCTGGTGAATGGAAAAAAGCAAGTAAATCAGCAAAAGACGCTAAACCTTGGGCTGCCATTTCACAAGTACGTTACCCTTCTGTTGTAGAGTGGAATGCACTTGGTATTAAGAGTGCATCACAAGCCAAAGAGTGGGTTAATCTTGGTATTGACAGTCCATCTGAAGTTAAACGTTGGAAAGCAATTAACATTACTACGGCAAAACAAGCAGCTTCATGGGCAAAACTTGGCGTAACTAAAGCTAAGATTGCTAAAGAGTGGAAAGCTTCACCTTACGCAACACCAAAGAAAGCTTCACCTTGGTTAAGAGCAGGCGTTACTAAACCTTCTGAAATTTCTGAATGGAAAAAGCTTGGTGCAAATACACCGGCTAAAATTGCAGCATGGACAGACACTGGTGTGGTTTATCCTAAAGATGCCAAAGCATGGTTAAAGTTCTCATCAAATAAAAAAGAGATTAAGAAGTGGATTGAAGAAGGTTATGTTCCTGAAGTTGACAAGGCTAAAAAAGCGCAGCCTGTTGTTCAACAACCTGCAACAACACCGAACAATGATACTAACCAAACTAAAAAGAAATCAGGTCTAACAATAAACAAACGTTAAACTTTTAGAAGTTATTTATCACCCGAACCCATAAGGATAGCAATCCATTGGGTGTTGGGATTAGCCTGAAAACCAAGTTTTAACATAATCGTTAATGGAATAGACAACAACATCCCCACTGGTCCAAAAACCCATCCCCAAAAAAGTAATGACACAAATACAATCAAGGTAGACAGACCTAAACCTTGACCCATATATTTTGGCTCTAAAATAGACCCTAAAACAACATTAATAACTACAAAAACAATGGCAATTTCAACTGCACCTATAAAGCCTAACTGCACAAGGGCAAGAAGGACAGCAGGAATCGCTGCAAGGATAGAACCGATGTTTGGTACAAAGTTAAGTAAAAAAGCAAGTACAGCCCAAACTAAAGCGTAATCAAGACCGATAATAAGTAAACTTACGTAAACAAGCATCCCTGTGATTAAAGAAAAAATACTTTTAATTTTCATGTACTGTTTAACGTTATTTAAAAACTCATTAACATGTGAAGAAGCATTAATATTAATCGCTTGAATCTTTTTAGGTAAAATCGTTGCTTCCGCAAGCATAAAAACAACCAAAAGTAAAATCATAAAACCATTGGTTAACGCAGAACCAAACCCTTTAATAATACCTGATGCAAAGAGTGCCATTTTAGACGGGTCAATCAGTTCAGCAACGGTTGTGTTTGAAAATTCAAAACCTTTTTCATGTGCAAAGTTCAAAACTAGGGTAATCGTATCTTTTAACTTTGCTTCATACTCAGGTAGGTTTGAAGAGAAGTCATTAAGAGATGCACTTAACAGAAGTCCTAGAAGTGTCATAGCAATTATCAATAAAACAACTACCCCCATCAAAGCAAATGAGCCGTTAAGCCCCTTGTCTTCTAGCCATAGTAATAAAGGCGAGGTTAAAATAGTGATGAAGATTGCTAATAAAATTGGAATAACTATCGCTTTTGCAGAGATTAAACCTGCAATGATAATGATACCTGCTGCTATCTTTACAATGGGACTTTGAACAACTTTACTTACTTCCATATTAGGCTCCTACTAAGGCTTTCTTTTGATTACTAATTTTTTGTAAATAGTCTGAAATATTGATGAGGGAAAAGGTTACTAGAAAAATCATCAGACCAGGAAAAACACCTACCCACCAGGCAATGTCATTAACTGACTTGGCTGTGCTTAAAATTGTTCCCCACGACATTTGTGGTGCAGTAATACCTAAGCCTAAGAAACTTAGTCCTGACTCCGCTAAGATTGCGCCCCCTACTCCAAAGGTAAAAGAGACAAAATAAATAGGTGCTAAAAGTGGTGCATAATACTTCATAAGGATTTTCCACTTACTCACCTTAGCAATGTTTAAAATCTTAATAAAAGGTTGTGAAGTAATAGAAAAACTCTCCGAACGAATAAGCCGTCCGGTTGTCATCCATCCTGTAATTGAAATAATAAAAATCAGAACCCAAACGGATGCATTTACATAAGCGATAAGTGCTAGAAGTAAGAAGAAGGTCGGA